>Ga0187894_10000314_pt1 | contig 65543 bp, 48 predicted proteins | sample GBC1701081metaG_FD_136650 | JGI IMG/M metagenome (GOLD analysis project Ga0187894, IMG submission 136650) | White microbial mat communities from a lava cave in the Kipuka Kanohina Cave System on the Island of Hawaii, USA - GBC170108-1 metaG ... | reverse complement strand
GATGACGCGCGAGAAGAACGGCAGCGTCACATTCGTGGTGCGCGATCCCAGTGACGGCCGGGAGTGGCACGTGCCGCCCCGCCAATACCTGACCCGGATTCAAGAGCGCGAGATGTCGGTGCAGCCGGACTTGATCCTGCAGCTCGCTCACCACATTGCTCGCGACTTCCGCGCCAAGGGCCGAAACGTGGAGGTGAGAGCCGACGCGCTGGCATCGCTGAACGGACGCCCCGCCGTGCGCCTAGTGAATCCCGAGGTCGACCTCGCGCGCGTCGCCGATGGCCTGGCGCCGAAATGGTGGATAGGCGATCCGCCCGCCGGGCCGCCGCCGCATCTTCGCCCGCTGCTGATCGCGGAGAGACGGCCGTGAACGTTCGGCGTGCGACCGGGTTCGCCTTCGCGGCCACCGTCCATGGCGCGTTGCTGGCAGGCGCCTGGGTGCACGCCGCGTGGAAGGTCGACGAGCTGGCACCGCCCACGCCGCGCGTGTCCATAACGCTGGGAGCGACGCTGGGACGACCGCCCCCGGCTCGGGGAACCAACACAACCAACGCACGCGCGGCGCGCGCGCCGGCCCGCCGGCCGCGCCCGCGGATGGATCGACCCGCCGCTTTGCTGCCGGCGTCCACCGTGATGCCCGTGCTCGACGCGGCGGACCCCACCGCGTCGGCATCGGAGGGCAGCGAGGACAGCGCGCCGACGGGTGTGGCGGCGGGGGTGATCGCAGGGCTCGGAGCGGACGAGCCCGCCCCCGCATTGCCGCCCCCACTCCCGCCGTCGCTCGCCGCGTTCCCACCCGTGCGGCCGGCCCGGATCGATGAAGCGCGTCGCCAGGCGCTGCTTGCAGCCTACGCGCCGCTGGTGCGGGCCCGAATCGCCGCCGCCTTCCGCTATCCCAGCGAGGCGCAGCGGCTGGAGCTCGAAGGAAGCGTGCTGGTGGTGGTCAGGCTGGATCGCAGCGGCCGCCTGCTGGATGCGCGCCCGACCGGGGCATGCCCGCATCCCGTCCTGTGTCAGGCGGCCCTGGCGACTGTCCGGGGCGCCGCGCCCTTCCCCGCTCTGCCGCCCGAGTTGGGAGCGGAAATCGACATCACCGTACCGATCGCCTACCGCCTCGAGTGACCCCCGCGGTGGATGATCTTTCGTGGCGGGGCCGCACCCGTGTCGCGGCCCGGACGACGGGCTTCGCGCGCGCGCTGGTGCTGACGTCGATGATGACCTCCGTCGCGACGCGAGGCTTCGCCGCCGAGCCGGGCGCGGACGGCGGTGTCGGCGGCAGCGGCGACCCGGACGCGGGCGTGAGCCCGGACGTTCTCTCCGTGGCCAACCCCGACGGCGGCGCAGCGCCCGAGGGGGCGTTCCCCGACGCGCTCCAGCCGCCCCCGGCGCTTGCCGCCGAGCCCGCAGCGCGCCTGTCTACGACGCTCGGAGAAATCACAGTCGTGGGGATGCGCGAGGCGGAGACAGGTGGGTCGGCGCACGTGCTCACGGAGAGCAAGCTCTCGCGCATCAAGCGCGACGATCCGCACGCCATCCTGCGCGGCGTCCCCGGCGTGTACAGCCGCGGCGAGGACGGCTACGGCTTGCGGCCCAACATCGGCATCCGCGGCGCGAGCCCCGACCGCAGCAAGAAGCTGACGCTGATGGAGGACGGCGTGCTGTTCGGCCCCGCCCCCTATTCCGCCCCCGCCGCGTATTACGTTCCCCTGTCGCTGCGGATAAGGGGCGTGCGCGTCGTCAAGGGTCCGGCGGCGCTCAGCTACGGACCGCAGACGGTGGGCGGGGCCGTGGACTTCCTGACCCGCACCGTTCCCGACGCGCCGGTGGCGATGATCGACGCGGCCTTGGGCCAGGACGTTTACACCCGGCTGCACGGTTACGCGGGCGCCGCGCGCGGGCCCATCGCCGGATTGATCGAAGGCGCGCTCTTGCGCACCGATGGCTTCAAGGAGCTGGACGGCGGCGGCCCGACCGGATTTCGGCGCACGGAGATGGCCGGCAAGCTGCGCGTGGCGCTCCCGGGGCGAGGGCGGGCGGTGCAGCACCTGCGCCTGGGGCTGGGATTTTCGGAAGAACGATCCCACGAGACCTACCTGGGCCTTACCGACCTCGATCTACGCGCGCAGCCCCTGCGGCGTTATCGAATCAGCGCCGACGATCGGATGACCAACTGGCGAACCCAGGGGAGGCTGTCCCACGAGCTCCGCCTGGGCGCGTTCGAGATTGAGACCACCGCCTATCGCCATGACTTCGACCGCGTGTGGCGCAAGGTCAACGGCCTGCGCGGGGCCTCGCTCGCCGACGTCCTGGCCAACCCCGAAACCACCCGCAACCGGCTTTATTATGGGGTGGTCGCCGGCACTGAAGACTCGTCGTCACCCGCGCAGGCCGTGCTGATCGGACCGAACGATCGGCGATTCGTGTCGCACGGCTTGCAGTCCACGGCGCGCGGGAAGGCGGTGACCGGCGCCCTACAGCACCGCCTGGAAGCAAGCGCGCGCTACCACTTCGACTCCATCGACCGCCACCACAGCCAAGACGGGTTCTTGGTGCAAGGCAGCGCGCTGGTCCCTGACGATCCGCCGGAAGAGGTGACCGCCGACAACCGCGCGACGACTCATGCGGTGGCGCTCTACGCGACGGACGTGGTCACGATCGGACCCGCGACGGTGACACCCGGCGTACGGACGGAGATCATCGTGTCGTCGCTGGAAGACCGCTTGGCGGGCCGCCGCGCCGAGACCACGTACGCGGTGCTGCTGCCCGGCGTCGGATCGTTCGTGGCCATCGGTCACGGCGGCTTCGGCGTGCTGGCCGGCGTCCATCGCGGCTTTTCCCCGCGCGCGCCGGGCGAGCCAGACAGCGTACCGGTGGAACGAAGCTGGAACTGGGAGGCGGGGGCGCGGCTACAGCGACAGCGGCTGCGCCTGGAAGCGATCGGCTTTTTCAACGCCTACGGAAACCTGACCAGCATCTGCACGTTTTCCAGCGGTTGCGTCGATCGCGACGTGGATCGTCAGTTCCCGGTCGGGCGAGCCGCCATCTGGGGCGCCGAGGCCTACGCCGATATGATGATCCGGCCGACAGCCGGGGTTGGCGTCCCGATCACGCTGGCCTACACGTACACGCGCACGCGCCTGCGCGACACCTTCATGTCCGACGATCCGACCTTGGCCGACGTACAAGTAGGCGACGAGCTCCCATACGTTCCACGGCACCAGGTCAACGCATCGATCGGCGTGACGGCATCCCGCTTCGACGCCACTTTGTCCGCGTCATTCATCGATCGCATGCGCGAGAGGGCGGGACAGGGCGCTTTCCTCCCTGCCGAGACCACTGACCGCCAGTTCCTGCTGGACGGCAGCATCGGCGTCTGGCCGCACAAGAACCTGCGGCTCTACGTCTCCGGTACCAACCTCCTCGACGGCCAATACATTGTGGCCCGCCGCCCCTTCGGCGCGCGCCCCAACGCCCCCCGCCGCGCCCTCGCCGGCCTCACCGTGACGTTTTAAAGCGGCCCCGAGGTAGCGCAAAGTGTGTCGTCCGTGGCCGGCTTGATGCCGGCATTCGCTTGCGAATGGCCACAGCCTGCCGTAGACACGGCAGCCAGGATCGCCACGGCGGCGGCCGTTCGTGGAACCCGATCGAGATGATGATGCTTGTTACTTGCGTTGCGCATCTTCGGAGATGGTGCACCACGTGAACGTCGTCATCAATGGCACCTCCGCGCGGCTTGGCGGGGGGCTTACGGTGCTGCGCAACCTGCTTCCGGCTCTTGTGGCGGAGGACGACGGAGAGGACCGGTATACGGTGATCGCGCGGGACGACACGAGGGAGCATCTGAATCCGCGCCATCCGCGCGTGACGATGGCGTCGTCGCGGTGGGGGGGAACGTCCTGGGCAGCGCGATTTTTCTGGGAGCAGATCGGCGTGCCGCTGCAGGCGGGCCGGATGCAGGCGGACGTGCTGCTGTCGCCGGCCAACCTGGCGGTGGCGGGCGCAACGGTGCCGCAGGTGCTGATCTTCCAGAACATGGCGCCCTTCGATCCGGACGTGGTCGTCCGGATGCCGCGCCCGAAGCGCCGGCGGTTGCTCTGGCTGCGCAGGCTAGGGATTGCGTCGGCTCGCCGGGTGCGACAGGTGGTGTTCATCTCGGACCACGCCCGACGGGTGATCGAGCCCATGCTGGGCGTCGATCCTGACCGGATACGGCGCGTCTACCTGGGGCGCGATGTCGACTTCGTTCCCTCGGCGGCCGAGGCCGCGCGCTCCCTGCTGCGTGAGCTGGGAATCGGAGGCCGTTACCTGCTGTCGGTTTCGCAGTTCTACGCCTACAAGAACTTCGTCGAGCTGGTGATCGGGTTTTCGCGCGCGCGCGGCTCGCTGCCCGACGACATGACCCTGGTCATCGCTGGCGCCGAGCACGAGGCGGAGTACGCGGCGGCTGTGCGGAGGACCATCGTGCGCGAGGGGATCGCGGACCGCGTGCGCCTGCTGGGCCACGTCCCCTATGAGAAACTACCGCCCCTTTATGCGGCGGCCAGCTTGTTTCTGTTTCCATCCACCTGCGAGAACTTCCCCAACATCCTCGTCGAGGGAATGGCGTCCGGCGCGCCAACGCTGGCGTCGCGCCTTGGTCCCATGCCGGAGATCGCCGGGGACGGCGCCGTCTACTTCGACCCTTTCTCCCCCGACGATATCGCCGAGGTCATCGTGCGCACGTGGCAGGACGATGCCGCGCGCACGGCCCTGCGCGAGCGGGGCATACGCCAGAGCGCGCGCTACTCCTGGAGCGAAACGGCGCGCCAGCTTCTCGGTGTGCTGCGAGACGCCGCTGCCTGACGTGATACCTTCCGCGCCGAGGCGCTAGGCGCACGCACACGCATGAAGCAGGTTCTTCAATCGTACCGCACCGGCGAGCTGCGCTTGGCCGATGTGCCCGCGCCGGGAGTCGAGCCGGGCTGCATTCTGGTCCTCACGTCAGCTTCGCTCGTTTCCATCGGGACCGAGCGAATGACGATGGGCCTGGCTAAGAAATCTCTCGCCGGCAAGGCGCGCGAGCGCCCCGACCTGGTGAAGAAAGTCCTCGCCCGGGTTGCCCGAGACGGGATCGCTGCGACGGTGGACGCCGTCCGCAACAAGCTCGATTCGCCGATTCCGCTCGGCTATAGCTGCGTGGGCCGGGCAGTGGCAGTGGGCGACGGCGTTCCCGAGATCACCGTCGGGATGCGCGTGGCCTGCGCGGGCGCCAAGGTGGCCAACCACGCCGAGGTGAATCTGGTCCCGCGTAATCTATGCGTGAGCGTCCCTGACGGCGTCGACGATGAGACCGCCGCCTTCGTCACGGTCGGAGCCGTGGCGCTACAAGGCGTACGCGCGGCAGCGCCCACGCTGGGAGAAACCTTCGCCGTGGTCGGGCTGGGCCTGGTGGGCCAGCTCTCGGCGCAGCTCCTGCGGGCGGGGGGATGTCGGGTGATGGGAATCGACCTCGATCCGGCGAAGGTGGCGCTCGCGCGGCGTCTGGGGGCGGAGGCAGCGCTGCTGCGTTCGGACGATGTCGTGCAGACGGCGCACGAGCTGACCGGGGGCCGGGGCGTGGATGGCGTGCTCATAACGGCAGCGACGGCATCCAACGATCCGGTGGCGCTGGCGGGCGAGCTGTGCCGCGACCGGGGACGCGTGGTCGCGGTGGGCGCCGTCGGGATGGACGTTCCGCGCCGCCCCTACTACGACAAAGAGCTCACGCTGCTTCAATCCCGGTCCTACGGTCCCGGACGGTACGATCCGGTGTACGAGGAGGCGGGCGTCGACTACCCGATCGGCTACGTCCGCTGGACGGAACGCCGGAACATGGAGGCCTTTCTCGATCAGTGCGCGTCTGGACGCGTGCGGGTCGCCGAGCTTGTCACGCATCGCTTCGGGATCGAGCGCGCGCAAGAGGCGTACGAGATCGTCGGCAAAGATCCGGCGGCTTTGGGTGTCCTGTTCACATATCCGGCGCGGGACCTGCCGTCACGAACCATCACCATCGCGCCGCGGCCGACCGAGGCGGCGCCGCCGGTGGCTGGCGCTTTGTCGGTAGCGTTCATCGGCGCAGGCGCATTCGCGGCGGGCACCTTGGTGCCCGCGTTGGCTGCGACGCCCCGCGTGCGACTTACGACGATCGCTTCGGCACGGGGTTTTTCGGCGCAGCACCTGGCTGAGCGGCACGGCTTCGGGCGGTGCACCACGGACGCTCAGGCGGCAATCGCCGATCCCGACGTCGACGCCGTGTTCATCGCCACGCGCCACGATCTGCACGCTCAACAAGCGGCCGCGGCTCTCCGTGCCGGCAAGCACGTCTTCGTCGAGAAGCCGCTCGCGATCGACGAGGCAGGTCTCGCGGAGGTCCTCGCAGCTCACGCGGCGTCGTCGAGCCGTACGCTTCTGGTGGGCTTCAACCGCCGTTTCTCGCCGCTGGTCGCGGAGCTCGCCGGGTTCTTCGCGGGACGCCGGGCGCCCCTGGTCATGAGCTACCGGATCAACGCCGGCCTCGTCCCCGCCGACTCGTGGATTCACGATCCGGCGGTCGGCGGCGGCCGGATCGTCGGCGAGGTGTGCCACTTCATCGACGTCGTGTCGTTCCTGGCCGGCGCGCACCCGACGTCGGTCTTCACGCAGGGGATCGGGGCGGCGGCGAGCGCGTGCTCGGACGACAACGTGATCCTTGCTCTCCGGTTCGCTGACGGCTCGCTGGCGACCATCATGTACGTCGCCAGCGGCGATCCGGCGGCGGGGAAGGAACGCTTGGAGGTCATCGGGGCCGGCGCGTGCGCGGCGCTGGAGGACTTCCGCACGCTGGACCTGCGTCGTGACGGTAAGCAGCGGGTGATCCGCAAGCTGGCGCAGGACAAGGGGCACCGCGCCGAGGTGGCGGCGTTCGTCGGGGCGGCTCGGATCGGCGCCGCGCCACCTCCCATCGCGCTCGCGTCGCTGGCGGCCACGACGCGCGCCACGTTCGCCGCGCTCGAATCGCTGGCCACCGGCCAGCCCGTGTCGATCGACGTTTCCGCGTGAGCGCCGCGGGCCGCTATCTGCGGACCGTCCGCCACCTCGAACCGGGGCAGGTGGGTTGGCGTCTGGTGCACGAGGCGCGGCTGCGGTTCTACGCGCGCGCGGGCGCGGTAGCGGCGCGGTGGTACGCGCCCGATCCGAGCGCGCGCTGGACACTCGATCCTCGCGAGGGGACTCATCCGGGTCAGCCCACCGCGCGGGAACGAGAGATCGCCGCGTTGTGGCGCCGGGGCCGCGTCTCGTACCACGGCGTGGACGCGGATCGCGACGATTGGGCGGCCTCCGGTCCTACGCGGCTGTGGGGTTACCGCCGGCACTACCACGAGGAGCTGGTGGCGCTGGCCGCCTGCGGTGCCGACGCCCCGGACGACAGCGTCTGGCTGTCAGAGGCCCGCCGCTTGGTCGACGTTTGGGCGGCCGCCTATCCGCCCGCGCGCGCTCCGGCGTGGGAGCCATATCCGGTGGCACGACGAGTCCTCGCCTGGACCCGGGCGGGCGATCTTCTGCCCGCGCTCGGTGCGCATCTGGCTCCCTGGCTGGCGGCGCATGTCCGCTTCTTGAACGCGCACCTCGAGCGGCATCTCCTGGGCAATCATCTATTGTGCGACGCTGCGGCGCTGGTGGCGGGGGCCGCCGCCATCGACGCACGCGGCGCCGAGGACATCGGCCGCCGCGGGGCCGCGCTGCTGGAGCGCGAGGTGGCGGCTCAGGTGCTGCCGGACGGCGGCTACGCGGAACGCAGCGCCTCGTACCATGCCACCGTGCTCGACGACGTGCTGACGGCCCTGGCGCTCGCTCGGCGGCGTGGACGCGCGTTGCGCGTGGAGCGCGAGGCGGTGGCCATGACCCGGTGGCTGGCCGGGGTCGTGCGTCCAGACGGCAGCTTGCCTTGGCTGAACGACGCGGCTCCCGATGCAGCTCCGCCAGCGCTCGACGTGCTGGCGCGCGCCTCGCAGCAGGGGCTCATCGCCGGCGCTGCGACGGACGCCGCCGGCGCGGCCGCGGGGCCCACTGACGGTGACCTGGAGCTGCCCCACACCGGCTGGTCGATCGTGCGTCCCGCTCACACCGCCGGCGGGGAGGGGGGGCACGAGCTGCTCTTCGAACGCGGGCTCATCGGCCCGCCCGAGCAGCCCGGGCACGGACACGAGGACGCGCTCTCCTACGAGCTCACGTGGGGCGGCGTTCCGGTGATCACCGACAGCGGCGTGACGACGTATACGCCGGGCTCGGCGCGGTCCTTCGAACGCTCTCCGCGCGCGCACGCCACCGTCAGCGTCGATGGCGAGGGCCCCGATGAGCTGTGGGCGTCGTTCCGAGTGGGCGGCCGCGGCCGCGTTGACTCCGGGCCGCCGCTTGCGCGCGCAGGCGACTGCCGCCTGCTGCGCGGACGCGTGACTTCGTGGCGGGGGTGGCAGCATCACCGCGGCCTCATCTTCTGGCCGGGGCGCGCGCTCGTGATCCTGGACGTGGTGCGCGGCGCGGGTCCCGAGGCGATCGCCGTCTCACACCTGCCGCTGGATCCGCGGTGGACGGTGCTCACCGACAAGGACGACACAGGGACCGCGGCCACCGCCTTCGTTCTCGGCGACGCGCGGGGCAGCGCCCCACCCCTTCGCATCACCGTTCTTCGGGGACGCGCCTTCCTCGATCCCGAATCGGGCTCGGTGGGTCGCGGATTCGGCCGCCCGGAGCGGCGCCCGTCGGCTTCCGTGAGGCTCGACGCCGGCGGTCGAGCCGCCTACGCGATCATCCATCCGGCACGCGCCTCCGTCACCCTCGACGAGTCCACCTGCCGCCTGGTCGCCACAACCGCCGGCGCCTCCGGGGCCGCCGCCGCCCCTGAGGCGATCACGATCGCCCTCGACGCGGACGGGCTGCCGTCATAGAAGCGCGAGCGTGCGGATCCTCTATCTCAGCCAATATTTCCCGCCCGAGATGGGCGCCCCGGCCGCCCGCGTTCACGAGCTGTCGCGCGAATGGGTCCGGCTCGGCCAGGACGTCACGGTCCTCACTGGCTTCCCCAACCACCCCACCGGCGTCATCCCTCCCGAGTACCGCGGCCAGCTCATTCGGCGCGACCTCGTCGACGGCATTGATGTCGTCCGCACCCCGATCTACGCCGCCCCCAACAAGGGGCTCGGGCGGCGCATGGCCAACTATGGCTCCTACGCCGCCAGCGCGGCGCTGTTCGGTCCTTGGCTCACGCGCCGCCCCGACGTGGTCATCGCCACGTCTCCCCAGTTCCTCACCGGCGTCGCTGGATTGTGGCTGTCCGCCCTGCGCCGCGTTCCCTTCGTCTTCGAGGTGCGCGACCTCTGGCCGCGCAGCATCGTGGAGGTCGGCGCCATGAAGCCCGACAGTCTCACCGTGCGGCTCCTCGAGAAAGTCGAGCGCCAGCTCTACCACCGCGCCGACCACATCGTGGCCGTCACCGAATCATTCGTCGACGAGATCGCGGCCCACGGGATCGATCGCGGCAAGCTGTCCGTGGTGACCAACGGCGTCGACCTCGATCTGTTTCGGCCTTCATCCCGGGACGAAGCCCGGCGCGTGCTCGGCCTGCCGGACGACGGGTTCCTCGCGACCTACATCGGGACCCACGGCATGGCCCATGGTCTCGACCTGGTGCTCGACACCGCGCGCCGCCTGTCCGGCTCCGGTATTCGGTTCCTGCTGGTGGGCGAAGGCGCGGAGAAACAGGCGCTCAAGGCCCGCGCCGCCGCCGAGTCGATCGACGACGTCACCTTCTGGGACCAGCGGCCGCGCGACGTCGTGGCGGCCATCGCCGCCGCCTCCGACGTGTGCCTGGTCCTGCTGCGCGACAAGCCGCTTTTCCGGACCGTCATTCCATCGAAGATCTTCGAGCTGATGGGCGCCGCGCGTCCCATCGTCACCACCGTGGACGGCGAATCGAGACGCATCATCGAGGAAGCCGGCGCCGGCGTGTTCTCCCCGCCCGGGGATGCCCCGTCCCTGGCGACGCTGCTGCGCGAGCTCGCCGCCTCGCCCGAACGGCTGGCAGCCTGGGGACGCGCCGGCCGCCGCCATGTCGAGCAACATTACTCGCGGCCCGCGCTGGCTCGCCGGTACTTGAATGTGCTCGAGCGGCTCGTCTCTTCCGCACGCGACGGATCGGGTAAAATGATCGCCCTTTGCGCACCGCCGGCGTAGCGTTCCTCCTGTCCACGATCGTCGCGGCGCTCGTCACGCCCCTCGTCCGCCGATATGCGGTCGGCCGCGGGATGCTCGACCACGCGGTGGGCTCCCGCAAGATCCACGGCAAGGCCATACCGCGCCTCGGCGGGATTGGCATCGTGTGCGGTTTCTATGCGCCGCTGACCGTCCTCCTCCTTTATGAGACGAGCCTGGGCGAGATCTTCTACGCCAACCGCCAGCAAGCCTTTGCGCTGCTCGGTGGCGGCGTCGCCATCGCCCTCTTGGGCATCTACGACGACCTGCGCGGCGCGACCGCCGTCAAGAAATTCGCCGTGCAGTTCGCCATCGCCGGCACGTTATACGCCGCCGGGTTCCGCATCGATCAGATCGCGACCCCGTTCGGGCAGGCCATCCCCCTCGGCCCGCTGGCGATCCCGTTCACGCTGCTCTGGATCGTGGGGGTCATCAACGCGCTCAACCTGATTGACGGCCTCGACGGCCTCGCCGGCGGGGTGGCCTTGTTCGCCATCGGCACCACCTTCGCGATCACTTTCATGCGCGGCGAGCCGCTCATGACCCTGTTCATGGCCTGCCTGGGCGGCGCCGTGCTCGGCTTTCTTTTCTACAACTTCAATCCCGCGTCCATCTTCATGGGCGACACCGGATCCATGTTCCTGGGGTTCGTGCTGGCCGCCGGCTCGCTGCGGACCAGCCAGAAGTCATCGACGGCGGTCGCGATCCTGGTCCCCATCGTCGCCCTCGGTCTGCCCATCGCGGACACGCTGGCGGCCATGGTGCGCCGGGCGTTGCGCGGCCGTCCCCTGTTCAGCGCCGACAAGGAGCACATCCACCACCGGCTGCTGGCGCTCGGCTTTTCGCAGAAGCAGGCGGTGATCGTGCTTTACGGCGTGTGCACCGTGCTGGGAGGCGCCGCCTTGCTGCTCACCTTCGCCTCCAGCGCGCAGACCGCCATCGTGCTGGGTGCCCTGGCGCTGCTGGGATTCTTCGGCCTGCGCCGGCTGGGATATTTGAAGGTCGGCGCTGGCAGCCTTGCGGTCGAACGGCGGCGCAACCAAGAGCTCCGGCGCGCCGCGCGGGAGCTGGGAAAGGAGCTCGACGACGCGGGCGACGGCGATGCGATCTGGAGCACCGTCAAGGCCTTCGCGCGCAGCCTCGACGCGGACACCGTGGCCCTGTCTCGCGTCTCGCGTCAGGGCGCCGGCGGCGGCGAGCGGGTCGTCACCACCTACACCACCCGCCCCTCCGACGGGAATCGAGCCGCCACCACCGGGCGGACCGCGACCTTCCAGATCCACGGGATCGACGACGTGGCCGGCGCGCTCGAGCTCGAATGGAACCTCGGGCGGAGCTTGACCTACGACGAGGAGGTCGCGGTCGAGATCTTTTGCGAGCACATCGCGACCGCGCTCACCCGGACCGGGCCGCCTGCGCAGCCCCCCCGTCGCTCCGCTGAGCGGGCGACGGTGCCCGACGTGCGGCCGCGGAACCTGCCATCGTAAGGACCCGGGGCAGAATAAGTTGTGCAGATCAGGGTGCCGAGGCGCCCGGATGGCGAGGCGCGAGGAGCGCGCATACCCGTCGATATGTAAGCGACGAGCAACGAAGCCAGCCGGGATGGATCGGCGTCCTGAATGCGCAAGTTATTCTGCCCCGGGTCCTAAGCTTCACGCATCACGGATCGTGCCCGGCATCGAGGGTCCTCGCCTCGCCGAGCGCACGGCCCAAGCCTTCGAGGCGCGCCAGGTCCGCGGCAGCCGCGGCGTCGCCAGGAAGGAGTCGAACGACCTCGCGGTAGGCTTCGAGGGCCGTGCCGAGCCGACCCGCCTGCTCGGCGGCGGCTGCCAGCTCGCGCCAAATGCCGGAGTTCGCGGGCTCCAGCGTCAGGGCGATCCGGTACTCGCCGATGGCTTGAGCGCCCCGGTCCCGACGTACGTGCAGCCGCGCCGCCATGACGTGAGCCTCGCCAGCAGGATGATTTCCGGCCGCGATCGCGGACCGGAGGCCGCCGAGCGCGCGCTCTGCGTCGTCCCACCGCTCGCCCGCCATGGCCATCTCCAGCCGTTTCCGCTGCAACGACAGATCCGTCGGGGCGACGGCCACTCCGGCTTCCAGGATCGCCAATGCCTTCTGGAGGCTGCCCGCCCGGGTCTCGACGTCGGTCTGCATCAGAAAGACACGCGGCTCCCGCGGGTTCGCGCGGCCCGCCTGGTCAAGCGAAGCGCGCGCCGCCGCGAGGTCATCTGCCCGAAGGTCGATCTCCGCCTGAATCAGCAGCGCCCGCAACCCGGGCACGCCCGCACCCGCCGACGCCCGTGCGCGTCCGAGCAGATCCCGCGCCGCCGGAAGCATGGACTGTCCCGCCAGGTACGAAGCGAGGTCCAGCATGGCGTCAGGCTGATCCGACAGGGACGCCAGCTCGTCGGGTGACGCCCGTACTTTTCGAAGCTCTTCGAACGCCCACCAAAGGCCTGCCGGGCTGAGTCGGACCGCCGCCCTCCATTCTCCCAGCGACTGCGCTCGCCGCCCGAGCTGCCACAGCGCCCGCGCCACCTCACGATGAACCTCGGCGCAGGCGGGGCACAACCTCAGCGCCCGATTGAGCGCCCGGAGCCTGGGTGAGCGGCCTGTCTCGTCCGGCTCGATGGGCTCCGACAGCGCCCATGCGAGGGCGTAGTAGTAGTCGACAGGATGGTCCGCCGCCGCGCGCGCCGCCACCGCCCGGTACGCGCTCGCCGATGGCGCCTTGCGGAGCGACGCATCGAGCTCGGCCGGAGTGGGGCTTCGCAGCGCCACGATCCCGACTGCCGCGGCGGCCGCCGCGCTCGCCACCAACCCGAACCCGAAAGTCCGCCCCCGCGGGAACCTACGCTCGGCTCCATCGCGCCGTCGGCCGAGCAGCACCGCCAGCACCGCGCAGAACGGCAGGATGATGCCCAGAGTCTCGAGGCCGAAATCGACCAGGTTGTGGACGAAGACGGCGGCCACGCCCGCCACGAGAGCCGCCTCGACGGCGTCGCCGCGCCCACGACGGGCCACCTTGCGCGCGGTCCACCCCACAGCGACCAGCAGCGCCGCGAACCCTACCCATCCCATCTCAACCAGCAGGTGCAGCGGCTGATTCTCCACGAAGGCGAAGCGTTCGGGACCCGCGGTCTGGCGATACGCCGGAAAGATGCGGTCGAACACCCCGCGGCCGACGCCCGCAGGGTGAGCCTTGACCAGCCGCAAGCTTTCCGCCCAAACGTGAACCTTGGTCTCGCTGCCGATTCGCGTCCGGACGACGTCTTCGACCAGCGCCCCCGCTCCCCACGTCGCCGCCACGGCCGCCATCACGACCACCGCGGCCACAACCTGGAACGTCGATCGATCGCGCCCTCTCTCTTCGGGAGGCGTCCGCCGCCACCAGGCAATGGCGAGGGCGGCGCCCCCCGCGCCCAGCGCGAGCACCGAGCCGCGCGACAAGGTGGCGAGCGCCGCGGCCGCGGCGACGATCGCCGTCGCGGTCCATCCGATCCGCGCGCCCCGTGACGTCGCCGCCGACGCGCACGCGGCCGCGGCGAACGCCGCGATCTCCATGAGCTCTGCTGTGTGATTGGGGTTGACGAACGGCCCCACCAGCAGCCCGGTTCCGGCCACGAACCGCCCGTAGATCAGATCGACACCCAGGACCTTGTGCCCGATGCCGACGAGCCACGCGGCAAGCCCGGCCGCCGCCACCGCTTTACAGACCAGCATCCGGCGCCCTCGTTCCTTCCCGGACGCCATGTGGAACGCGGCGAGATAGACCGCGAGCGCGGCGCCCGCCTTCCCGATCTCCACCCGCGTGGATGAAGGGTCCAGGCTCAGCGGCCGCAGGCGATCGGCGCCCGCCGGGCTACCCGCGAGCAATTCCCGGCCCGCCGAATCCAGGACGTCGCTCACGCCGGCTGGAAACGGCAGCGACTGCACGATCGCCACGGCCAGGAAGACAATCGGCACGATCGCGCCCGCGCCCGCCCGAATCCCGCCGCGGGACGCGAACGCCGCAGCCGCGGCAAGGCACGCCCCGAGCGCGGCCCCCGCCATCAGCGCCGACTGGCTCTCCCGGTGAACGCCCCCTGCGGCCAGCGGGGCCGCCACCACCACACCCACCACGATCACTGACGCAGCGCCGCTCAGCGCGGCTCCGGTCCGACTTCTCCGCTGTCGCCGCCTGGGCGACTCCTCCTCAGAAGAGGCGTTCTTCGACGACCACGATGTCATTCGGCCGCAGCATCACGTTGGGCGCCCGTCCCTCGCTGATGTCCGCGACCGGATATCTCTTGCTCTCCACGCTGCCGCGCATCTCGCGACGGAGGGTCACCTCGTTCTTGGCGGCGATCCCCGTGAACCCGCCCGCCGACGCGATGGCATCGACGATCGTCATGTTGGGAAAGTAGGCTACCGGCCCCGGCTTTTGCACCTGGCCCAAGACCGCCACCTTGCGGCTGTTCCATTCCTTCACCATCACCGAGATCTGCGGGTTCCTGAGATACCCGTCCTTCAGGCGCTCGGTGATGAGCTCCTGTATCTCCCCGCTTCGGCGTCCCACCACCGAAATCCGCCCGACGAACGGATAATCGATGGTTCCGTCGGTCGCCACTCGATAGGGCCCCGACAGCTCCGGCTCTGCGAAAACCCGGACCTCGAACACGTCGTCCAGCCCCAGCCGCTCCTCGGGCGTCAGCTCCACCGCCTGCACGGGCGTCGTCGGCGGCTTGCGGGGCCCGAAACAGCCGGACAGCAGCAGGGCTCCGTTCGCCGCCGCCGCCATCACCAACACCCCCCTCGCGCGCACCGTCAAGCCTCTACACAGGGATCCCGACGGCATGGGCCGCCGATTTTAGTACGTGATGCCCAGCCTCGCAAACACCTGGTGCTTCGTGTAATCCACGCGGCCATCGCCATCCGGGCCGGCTGGAAACGTGAAGTCACTGTCGTTGAAGATCAGGCCATATCCGATCCCGGTATACAGCCACGATCGGAGGTTGTAGTCGAAGGTGGCCCCCACCTGCGCGAAGTTATCGTCGCGGCCTGTCGGGGCCATCGCCGAAGCCGGCAGTCCTTCGTAGTTGCGGCGCTCGTATCGTCCGGTGAGCGCGAGCGAGAGGCGGCCAGCGACGTACTGTCTGATCGCCGCGTAGACGGCGTTCACGTAATAGAAATTGCCAAAGATGGCGTTCTGGAAATCGCGCCGATAGCCGAGCGTCAGGGTGGTGAGCACCGTCGGCCGATAATTCAGCTCCGCGTTACCGGAGATGCTTCCCACAACACCCGAGGTGCTCTCTCCGCCTGTATAGAAGCCGTTGACATACCCGGCCGCGATGGTGGCCGACAGCTTCTCCGTGATCAGGCCACGGAGGCCGACCACCCCCCGAAGCGGCCTCGATCCGTTCTTTCCCTCGTTAAAGAAGGTGATGATGCCCTGGCTGACCCGAACGAAAAGGGCGGTCTTGGGAAGCCATCTCCAGCTCGCGTCGACCATCACCTCGTTCAGCATCGAGTTCGCGACTCGCAGGCTCTCCGTCTCGAAGAAGTCGATGCTGTTCGTGTACCGGATGAGCCCCTGCACACGGCCTCCGCCCGGGGCGAACCTGAGCTGCAACGACGCCTGGTTGTTGTAGCGGATGAACGGCGGCTGATTCGGGATATACGGCGGGTCCTCGGTCCGCGTGAAGGTGTCGCCCAGCCCGAAGCTCACGGTTCCTCCGGAGTTGGTCTCCAGGAATCCGGCCAACGTCGGCATGAACGCCCGCTGCTCTTTGATGGCGGGATCCTCCGTCAGGTATTCACGATACTGGAGGCTGGCGTTCAGGTTGAAGTAGAGGCCGGCCGGAATGGCTCCGCTGCGCCGCGCGTTGGTGAGCTCCAGAAACGGCAGCACGCGCAGAATCGGGGCGCTCTGCACTGCGGTCGCGGCGTAGAAGACATTGCTGTCGTATCCAGCCTCTGCGCCGATGCCGAAATGCAAAATCACGTCGTCCGCCAGGTTCACCCCGTTGGGACTACCTCGCGCGGTCGCGGGAAGACCGCGGTATCCGATATCCGCCGCCTGCCCTCCCACATCCACCTGAGCCCACGCATCTTGGCCGCCGAGGGCAAGCAGAGCTATGCAGGTCAGGGCCTGCGCGGAGAGGCGACGCGTCATGGGGTGGGGATTGTATCGGTGCGCCGGACGGAAGTGAAGCTAAACCTACGGCGCCGTGTATCTCCGGGAGAGCTGCGGGTTGAAAAGCGCGGGTTACTTGTAAGGGCTTGCTTCCGGCGGGCGCTCGACTTCCGAACCCGGAGGAGGAGGTTGGGTCGGATCCCCAGTGGGGATGGTGGGATCGACCTCGGTATCGATCTTGGTTGAGCCGACGAAGCTGAGATCCTCTCCAATGCAGTTTTCGGCTTCCGTTCCCAGAACCGTCACCTTCTGGTTGACGATGGTCAGCCGAGTGAAGTCATGCGTGCGAGCCCCTTCATCGTTGCGGGCGATGCTCTCTTGCAGGCTGGTCATCGCCGACTCGGCGACGTTGAGGTTCGCCTTGGTCTGCACCAGCTTATCGGTCACACAATTGAGCTTGATAATGTCCTTCTGTTTCTTTGCCGTCTCTTGAAGCGCGCTGACGCGCTGGAGGACATCGGCCATTCGCTTCAAATAATCCTGGCTCTGCACAACCATGTCCTGAGGGGTCAGGCTCGAACGCTGCTTGACCGAAATGTCCACCTGGTCGGGCGCCGATGCCGGCGCGCCTGGGACCGCGGGCTGGACCTGGGCCACTCGCTGCGCTCGCGCGCGCACGGTGCGTTTGGCTGACGGCCGAGCGGCAGCGGCCGAACCGGCCCAAAGCACAGCGGCGAAGAACATGATCGTGAAGGGGCGGGTCATGCGGATCTCCAAAGCATCAGAACGGCAGATTCATAAGTGTTTTCAATAGCTTGGATCATATGTGTGATTATAGGACCGGTCCGCTTGGCTGTCAATCGCGCGCATTAAGGTTTTTACCCTACTGTGACGCCTGGAACACGAAGGGGAAGGAAACTTCGACCGCGCCGCCCGACGGCGAGGGGAAACGCCATCGTGCAACGAGCTGCTTGATACAGCTCGAGACCTCGGCATCGCCCAGCGAGTCCTGCTCGATATCGATTCCCGACACCGTGCCCGCCGCCGTGATGGTCCAATGGACCACGACCTTCCCGCTGAGATTCGGGTTGCGTTTGAGCGCGCGCTCGTAGCACGCCTTCACCGCGCCGAGGCGGCTCTTGACCTCCTTGGCCACCAACCCCGGATCCAGCTCGCCGTCGACCGCGGGTGCCTCGCTCTTGACGATGCCCGACACCTTCTTTTCTCCCGAGCCTTCGCCGGTTCCTCCGCCCGCGATGGCGCCCCCGCCGCGCAACCCGCCGACCGTGGCGACCTTACCCGAGCCGCCGGTCCCGGTCTTGATTCCGCGCAGCCCTTCGTTTCCGGTCGCCACACCGACGCCGCCCACGCCCTTGAAGGCGGCCTCTTGATCGCGATCGACGTCTCCCTTGCCCAGCACGTCGGCGATGGATCCGCTTCCGTCGGCCTTCGCGCCCAGGAGCTTGAGGACGCCCATGGACTTCACCTGCTCGGCGAGACGCGCCCGTCGCTCTGCATCCGCGCGCGCCTTGGCCTCGGCGGCGGCCTGCTTCTCGGCCTCGGTCAGCTCCTTCTTCGGCTTCTTCTCGGCATCCCCCGCTGGCTTTTCGGCCTTCTTCTCCGCCTTCTTTTCGGGTTCCTTCGTTTCCTCGACCTTGGTTTCGACCTTCGGCTCAGGCTTCTTCTCTTCTTTTTTCACAACCATCTGGACGAAGCGATCCGGGATGGTCTCGATGTCGGGCTTACGCGGCCAGTCGACGTTGCGCAGGTACACGACCAAGGCGAGGTGAAGCAGGAACGACACGGTCGCGATTGCGGTGAAGAACCAGTCGAGGTTCGCGGTCACCGAGCCGCGCACCGACGCGGGCAGCTGCGGCCGGGGCTGGGGGGGCGGTGGGGTGACGAACTGAAACAGGATCGTGAGGTCGTTCCCGACGGTGATCTTGCCGCGGGATCGCTCGTCGAGCGGCAGGATCCAGGCGGCGCCGCGCTTCTGGATCTTTCCGCTCTGCTTGAGCTGGGCCAGGGAGATGATCTCGTTCCCGACGGCGATGCGGGCGTCCATCTGATCGGCGAAGTGACCGACGTAGCGGGCTCCCGCCACCTCGAAGAGCAGCCACTGCTTGGGCAGCGCGTCCGAGGGAACCACGAACATGTTCTTGGCCGACTGGCCAACGGTGATGCTCTCTCGTTTCCGGACCAGCCGCTCTTCGACGATGCGGCCGCCCTGAATGATTCCGATGCGTAGGATCTTGGGCTTGGGGGCTGCCCTCGTCTGTCCCTGTGCTGCCCTTGTCGCTGCCTGGGTCGCCATGAATTGGTCCTTGCTGGCCGTTAGAAGGGGGCTCTCGAGACGCTGTCGAGGATCTTGGGCACAAAGTCCTGCTTGAGCTCTTGCCAGTCGTAGTTGATGCTGGATTTCTGAAGGACGTAGAAAGCTTCGGGCTTCTGAATCTTGCCTTCGATGCGGATCTCTTCCGTGATGCGATAGACCTTCTTGCCGCCGGCTCCGCGTTCGACCTTCACCTTGGGGGCTTCTTGCGCGGCGGCGGAATCGGCAGCGCCAGCGGCGGCGGGAGGAGCCGACGGTTTGCCGCCCTTCGACTGCGCTTCGGCGGCGGACGAGGCTCCGCCGACAAGGAGGAAGGTCCCCAGCGCCAGACAGTTCGTCGTAATTCGGATCTTCATGCTGGTTCCTTCCCCTTATTTGGGCGCGGGCGCGGGTGGCGCAGCGGGGGCCGGCGCGGACGCCGCCGGAGCCGCGGGCGGGGTGCCGGCCGGAGCGGCGGGAGATCCGGGCGCCTCGGCCGATGCCGAAGGAGGCACGCCCTCCGCCGCCGCAGGTTTGGCGGCGTCCTCCGCGGCCTTTTTCGTCTGGCGGGCGCGATCCCGCTCTTCTTGCTTCTTGAGACGCTCCAGGCGCTTCTGCTCCTTCTTGATCGACTCCTGGGCATCGACGATGTAGGCGTCCGCCGGATCGTTCGGCGGCAAGGCCGAGCCCATCATCTGCTTGTACCGCTGGAAGTAGCCTGTGGCGGCGTTGGCCTTGGCCGTGACGTCCATGGCCGGCATCTTCTCTGCATCGAGGTGAAGGACGCCCAGGTTGAATACGGCGTCGGCATAATTAGGGAAGAGCCGCAGCGCTTGGTCGTATTCGGCCTTCGCCTTTTCGTATTCCTTGAGGCCGCGATAGGCGCTGCCCAGGTTTAGCCGCGCCTTCGGGAACGCGGGTTGAAGCTGGACCGCTTTTTCGAGAGCGGGAACTGCTTCCCGATAGTTCTTGGCGGTGAGGTACTGCGCCCCGAGGTTGTTCCAGATGATGGCGTTGTCTGGGCGCGCTTCGGCCGCCTTGCGGAACATCTCGATGGCGCCCGGAACGTTCTTGTTCTCCACCTCTAGATGCCCCAACAGGTGAAAGATCTCCGAGCGCTCGGCGTCCGACGCGCCGTTCGCCTGCATCATCTCCCATAACTTCCGGGTCCACTCGAACTTGCGCAGCTTGAAGTACGCCTTGGCCATGACCAGCATGGCCGGCGTGTAACGCTCGTTCTTGTTCAGCGCTGCCTTGGCCTGGGCCACCGCGCCCTGGTAGTTGGCCGCCCGGTACTGCGCTTCGGCGGCCGGGAGCTCGGCGATCGGAATGACCGGGGGGGGGGGTTGGCGCTTCTTGCGCGGCGCGGCCGCAGGATCGGCCGCGGGAGATTGGGCGGTGGCTTCGGGCGCGGCGGCCGGCTGCTGAGCGCCGCTGGCGCCCGACCAGAAGCCGAACACCCCGAGGGCGACGCTGAACGCCGTCAAGCGCCACCGGACGGCTGCAGCGCGCCGTGAATGGCCCCGATCCATGCGGGCCCTCACGGCAGCTCCATCTGGATTCGCTCGTCTTTGACGTAGGGGAACTCGTCCGGCAGGTACTTGGACAGGTTCTCGCGCGCCTTCTTGACGTAATCGTTCGTGACCCCCAGCTCGGCGGCCCGCGCCAAGGTGTCTTTCCACTGCTTCTTCGCCTCGTCCTCCATGGGGGCGACGAACTGGAAGATGGCGTCCTTGTACTGGGTCAACGCCATGCCGCAATCTTCCGGAATCTCGCGGCAGATCTTCTTGTCGAGCTTCTTGACCTCGTCCGGCGGGTTGTCGGCTTCCTTGATCAGCTTTTGTGCGAACTCATAGAAGATGTCGCCGCTCCGCAGGAATGCCGCCAAAGTCCACGTGGCGTCTTTGTAATCCCAGACCTTGCGATACTCGTCCTTGAGCGCTTTGGCTTCCGCAAGGAAGGAATCGAAGACTTTCTTGGTCTGATCGGGCTTGCCGAACTTGAGCTGCTTGCCTTGGAACGCCTTGAACTTCTCCTCTACGATCAAGAAGTCTGCCTTGGCGGCGAACCCGGCGGCCGGCGTGGCGGCGGGCAGCTTGCGAGCGATGAATTCGTCGCGGACGCGCCGATAAGCGTCGACGGTGTCGCGCCGGCTCTGACCCTGCTCGGACATGACCGCCATCTTCTGATAGGACTCGACGATGTATTTGCCGGCGGCGGGCTCCTTGGTGAAGCGCTTGATGAAGTCTTTGAGGCACCCGGTGGTGCGCGCCCGGTCCTTGGCTTTCTCGTAGGCCGTGCACGCGTAGAAGTAGGCCTGTGCGCTGTCCTCTGGTTTGTCCGCTATGTCTTCCGAGTACTTTTTGTAGAGGTCGGCGGCCTTGATGTACTGCTGATCGCTGTCGAGCAGAGAGGCCGCGAGGCCGCGCGCCTCCTTCCGGTGCTCGTAGCCCTTGAACTTCGGGTCTTCCGCGATGGTCAGGTAGCCCTGCACCGCCTGGTCGAACTCAAAGAAACGAAAATGGTTGCGAGACGCGTTCCACAGCGCGTCGGACGCCAGACGATGGGACGGATAGTCGCGATAAAGACGCTCGTAGCACTTGGTCGCTTCGCCGAACTGGAACAGCTTTTCATAGATGACGCACGCGTTGTTCAACGCCGTCGGAGCATTTTCGTCTTTCGGGTTGGCGTTCACGATGTCGAGGAGATCGAGGGCGAGACCGACGTCGAGCTCCGTCGAGATCTTGCCGCCCGGCTTGGCGGCGGCTTGCCCGGGCGCACCGGGCGTCCGGGCGCCGCCTGTCCCCGTGACCATGGCGATCCCTCCGGTCGCCTCGCGGCAGACGGTCAGCTCCTTGCTGGTCCCTTTCTCCTCGTTTTCCATCGAGAGCTGGAGGCGCTTGGTGATGACCGACGTCTTGACGTCCGCTTTGATCTGGTTGAAGCGGGTCAGAAAGGGCGCGGCTTTGTCGGATCGGCCGCACGGGGATTCACCGAACTGCTCGGCCACCTCCAACAGCTTGCCGAGCGCGCAGTCCTTCTGCTCCTCGTCCGCGACGTTGTAATCAATGAAATAGGTCTGCAGGATAGCGTCGTAGGCCTTGAACCCCACCTCCGGCTTATCTTTGCAATAAAGATCGGTCACCTCGCCCAGACGTTTGCGGGCCTCTGGCCAGTTGCGATAGCGCAAGGCCAGAACCGCCGTGAAGTATTTGAGCTCGGGCGTCTTGTCGCTCTTGATGTTGGCGACGTACCAATCGATGGCCTCCGCGTAGCGCTGATAGACGTCGGGCATGGCGATGGGCACGACCGGAGGCTTGGTATTCTTCTCGTCGGGGATGGGCGGATCGTCGAGCTTGCGCTCCGCCTTCATGCGTTCAATGACGCCCTCGTACGACTTGATGATCTGGAAGGCGGCGTCCTCCTGGTACTTGTTGTCCAGGATCGAATCCCGCACGGTCGCGTACGCCGAGACCGCCGCCTCGAGCTGGTCGGAATAAAACAACGTCTCGGCGTAGAAGTACGAGAACTCATACGCCTTCTTCGAGTTCGGGTAGGCCGCTAGATACTTCTCATAAAGCTCCGCGGCCGTGCGGTACATCGCTTTGCACTCGTTGAGCTTGGCGATGTCGGCAGTGTTCGCCTGCCACTTGGTTTTGCAACCTTGCGCGCCTGAGTGAACGTTGGTGGCCGCAATCAGAAGCGCGTCCTCCGCGAGCTGCTGCGCAATGGCGATGGCGTCCGGGTTGTCGCGGTTCTTCTTGTACCAATCGGTGTTCTTCGAATAGTTGCGGCCCAGGGCCTCTCGCTCTCGGGCAGCCTGGATCAGGTTGCGGTCGCGCTCGAAGGCGCGAACGATCTTCTCCTGGACGCGCGGAGCATCGGAATACGCAGGCCACTTGGCCAGCAGTGATTTGTAGACGGCAATGGCCTCGGCGTAGCGGGTGGAATCGAAGTAGATGTCGCCCAGGCGCTGGAACACCTCGCGCACGTGGGGTTCCTCTTCGCGGCCGCGATAAAAACCCTCCGCCCGCTGTAGCCCCGATTCGGCGTCGGGCAGAGTGTCGCCGTCCCAATCGGGCTCCGAAAAGCTGATGCCCAGGTATTGGATGGCCTCGGGCCGCAGGTCTGAGCCGGCCTTGTCGCCGGTGCCCTTGCGGCTGTCTGCCCACTTGATGAGGTTGTCGAACTGAGCGACCGCGTCCTTGAAGCGATTGTCGCGGTAGTAGGACCATGCCAGCTTGTAGAGGGCTTTGTCGTAGTAGGACGAGTCCTTGTACTCGAGCACGCGCGAGTAGGCCGCGATCGCCATCGACAGCTCATTGGCGGCGTCGAAATGCATCTCACCGATGCGGGTCCAGGCTTCGGCCAGGAACTTCGAGTCTTTGCGGGCCGGGGCGCAATCCTTGTAATGATCGTCCAAGACACCGCGGGCCCCTGACGTCGGCGGAGGCGGCGGAGGCGCCGGCGGGTCGAGCGCCCGGTACTTGTTCGAGCACACCAGGGCGAGCAGCACCTGTTTGGCCTCAGCGTCCTTCTGCATCTCCCCCAGGCAAAAGCCGAGCAGGTAATACGAGGCATCGAGCAGACGATAGTTGGGGAACTCCGTAAGGAGACGCTTATAGAGGTCGACGGTCGGGGTGTAGTCGACGCGCGGCGGTGGATCCGCGGGCGGGTTCGGTGAATCGAGCGACTTCTGGTAGGCCTCTTGCGCCGTCAGAAATTCCTCCGACGACTTCTCGTAATAGAGCTCCGCCAGACGAAACATGGCGTCGGGAGTCCAGCGCTTGTCGTGCGGATATCTGCGCAGGAACGCCTCGAACATCGCGATCGCGTCCTTGCGGCGCTCTTTCTCCTCTTTCTCGCTCTGGGTGATCTGACCCTCGTACTTGGCCTTGATCTCTTTTTGCTGCTCCAGGTACGAACGTTTGATGATTGCGGTGGCGCTCTTGCGGTAGTCCTTGACCGCGTCCGCGTAGCGCGCAATGTCTTTCGCCAGCTCGTCGAGATCGCGCGAATCAGGAGGCGCCGCGCCGGCGAGGCCGGGAAGAACGGCAACGAGCAGCGCGGCTCCGACTCCGAACCGGCCCTGGGAGGGGCGGCGGGTCACTTGTCGTCCTCGAGCACTCGACGGAAGTCTTCGTCGAGAGCTTTGAGCTCCAGTTTCTGTTGATTGACGAGCTTGGAGACAGCGTTGGTCTTCTGGTCCTTGAGGCCCCAGGAGACGTCGATGATGCCGACGTCCGAACGAACCACCAGATCGTAGAAGCGGTCGGCCACCCGCGTGAACATCACCTGCGCCAGCCCGCCGCCCAGGCTCTGCGACTCCGTCACCAGGTCGCCCATTTTCTGTGAGGCCGAGGCGAGCTGCTCCTTCTCGGTGGCGAGGGCGCTTCGAATCCCGTGCAGGCGCGCCTCGGCCTGTGCGTCGATGCGCTGATCGAACGTGTGAAGCTGCATCTGAATCGCGTCTGCGCGCGTGAGCACGCCCATGATGCGGTCGACCTGGCTTTGGCTGTCGCCGCTCAGGCGGGATTTGACCTGCGCCTGAAGGGTTTGCTCCTCCTTCAGAAGCTCCGCCAGGCGAGTGGTGGCGTTGCGCTCCGCCTCCGCCGCCGCGCCGCCCGCCTGCGTGTCGCGCCGGGCTTCGGCGATCTCTTCGCGGACCTTGTCGTGGGCGGTCCGAAGCTCGTTGACCGTCCTTCGAAGATCGCCCACCGGACGCTCGAGATCCTCCGGTCGGATCTTCTGATCCGTCCGTGAGTTCAGGTAGTACTGCTCGATGGCGACGAGCTGCGCCTCCATGCCTTGGATCTCGACGTTCAGCTCGGAGGCCTTCCCGTCGAGCGTGGCAAACTCGCCCTTGGTTTTCTTTTCGCGCACCGAAAGGTCGTTCTGGGTCAGCGGCAGATTCCGGAGCTGGACCTCCAGGCTGTTCCGTTCGGCGGCGATGCGGTCCATGTCCTTGACCTCGGCCGGGGTCAGGACGGCCTGCTGCAGGCCGCGCACGCGCGCCCCAAACTTCTGCCGGATGTGGACAATCTGATTCAAGACCTCGACCGAGCGACCGCGGGCGGCCGCAAGATCCTGAAACAAGCCGACCTTGCCCATGCTGCCCACAGCCCGCTCGAGGCGGGCAACCAGCACCTCCGTGTCCTTGATGGCGCGCTTCATTTCCACCACATCGGTGACCAGCCCGAGCATCGACGAGACGTCGGGCTCGGTGCGCACCCATTTGGCGGCGGCCGCGGGAATGAAAACGGAGATGTCGAACTTGTCGAGGCTCCTGCCCACGAGGTCGTTGAAGAAATTCGGGTCGGTCTGAGACCGAGCGATGACGCCCTGAAGCTGCCGGTGAATCGGATCGAACTCGTCGCGGGTTTTAGTGAACGCGTCGCTGGCCAGATAAAAATTGCCGAGGCGCAGGTTGAGGTTGCCCATCAGGAGCTTGAGCTCGGGGGCGGCAGTGCTGTCGGGCTGGGTCAGGAGCAGCAGATCGAGGGCGCGATACGCCTTCTGGAACTCCTTGGCCTTGATGTAGCTCCACGCGACTTCGTATAGGGCGTCGGCGAAGTACTTGGAGTGCCGAGGAATCGCCTGATAGGCCTCGATTCCGGCGTCGAACTGGCCGCGCTCGTAGAGGATACGGGCGATGGCCATGTGGGCCAGATCCTGGATTTCCTTCGCCGCCTCGTTCGGAGCTTGAATCTTCAGGATGGCGTCGAAGCCGGCGGCGCCGCCGCCCAGGTCGCCCCGTTTGACCATGATGGTTGCGGCGAAGTAGCGCGCCTGGAAGTAGTACGGGCTGCTGGGCAGGATGGAATTGAAACCGGCGAGCGCGTCGTCGAGGCGGTCGCGGAAGTAGTAGTACTTGGCCCGCACGTACGGGACCGACGGCTCCAGATATTGGACCGGGATGCGTTCCAGCTTCCCGAGATAGTCGTCGATATTGGAGAAGTCGCCTGTGCGAAGCGAGATCTCGACCAGACGCTGCAACGCCTGCTGCTCTTGCTTACTTCCCGTCGAGCGGGTCGTGGCTTGTTCGAAGTAGCGGCGCGACGAGTGGAAGTCGCGAAGCTGGAACAGGGCCTCGCCCAGAAGGAACAGCGCGTCTTGGTGGGCACGGGAGCTCGGCCACCGGTCGACGACGTCGAGGAGGATGGTCGCGGCTTCGTCGTAGTTGCGCAGGTTGAACAGCACCTGCGCGTCGACCACGCGGCGATCCGCCAGGTCAGGGCCGGGCGGAGGCGCCTCGCGGAACTCGAGGGCCATGACGTGCACCCGCTGGTCCAGATCGATGAGCTTGCGGGTGGCGTCGTCGACTTCGTCCGCCGCAGCGGGAGGCGCGACGAACGCCGCCGCGGCGGCGAGGACGGGACCTGCGACACGGGCCGGGCGGAGGCGCATGGGCCTACTTCTTGGCGGACGGTGCGTTGTCGGAGGCCATCACATTGACGCGGAAGTCGATCGCGGGCCGGTCCTGGAGGTTGGTGGTGATGTTTCCCTTCTCGTACCCGACCACCGTGATGCTGGTGGCCTTGCCCTCACCGGCGACGAACGTGTGGCTGGAACGGACGGTGAACTTGTAGCCCTTGAGGTAGCTGAAGACGCCGAACCCGTTGCCCTGATAGACCAGCAGAACCGTCAGCGTATGGGAGCCCGGCTGGATCGCGCCGTTGTAGGTGTCGAATTCCGTCATCTCGGCCAGCCGGCCGCTCTCGTCGGATTTGGAAAAGATCTGCACGCCATCGAGAGCGTGGACCGCCTTGATCAGGCGGAAGGAGCTGCCCATCTCGTTCTTCTGCTTGATGATCGACCGGGACGCGCCAATGACGCCGCCGAGCACCGTTTCCTTGAGGAGGTTGAGGCGGGCCTTGGTCCGGAAGATTTGCTCTTTGAGCTCGTTGACGTTCTTCTCCAGGCCGCGCAGCCGCACAGTGTGAGCGCCCGCGTCACCTGCGCCGCCCCCCGCGGCAGCGGCGGTGGGAGCGGGGGTTGCGGCGGCCGGTGGCGCGCCGCTGGGGCCGGGAGCGGCGGCGGGGGACGGCGACGGCGCCGCGGCAGCCGGCGCGGGCGGCTGTTGGGCTCGCGATATTCCCGGAGCGGCGGCGAGGGAAAGAACGGCCAACGTGATGGAACGGAGCGATGTCATCGTAACTCCCCTCGCGGTCTAAAGGGCCGGTCGGACCTCCAGGAGGGAGACCCGAGGTCGTTTTGTATAACAGGACTTACGGCCTCGCGTCCAGTCCAAGTCCCAATCAGTCCGCGCGTTTGCCGTCCATGCGTCGCTTACGGATTTTCTGTCGAAGGTTGCGCGCCCAGGTGCTTGAACACGGCTTCGAGCAGTCGGTCCAGCCCCGTGCCGGTGGCGGCGCTGACCGGAATGACGTCGATGCCGCGGCGCCGAAAGGGACGCGTTATGTCGGCGAGCCGCGCCTTTACGTGGGGAAGGTCGACCTTGTTCAGCGCCACCACGTGGGGGCGCGCGACGAGCGCGGGATCGAAAAGCTCGAGCTCACGGAGCAAAGCCAGATAGTCGCGCAGCGGAGTGCGGCCGGGGGCGGGGCTCATCTCGAGCAGATGTACCAGGACGCGCGTCCGCTCGAGGTGGCGAAGGAACCTGTGCCCGAGGCCGGTACCCTGGTGCGCGCCTTCGATGAGCCCCGGCACGTCGGCGAGCACGAAGGAGCGGTCGCCGGAGAGGCTGACCACCCCCAGGTTGGGGACCAGGGTGGTAAAGGCGTAATCGGCGATGCGCGGCCGGGCGGCCGATACGCGGGCGATGAGCGACGACTTTCCGACGTTCGGAAAGCCGACCAGGCCCGCGTCCGCCAGCAGCTTGAGCTCCAGGCGAACGTGGCGTTCTTCACCGGGCAGCCCGGGCTCGGCCCGCCGGGGAGCGCGGTCGGTGGAGGTGGCGAAGTGAATGTTGCCCCGCCCTCCTTTTCCGCCGCGCGCCACCACGAAGCGCTCGCCGGGCGCGCGCAGGTCAGCCAGCTTCGCGCCGCTGCCCTCGTCGAAGACCTGGGTTCCGGGGGGCACGCGCAGCACTAGGTCCTGGCCCGCGCGGCCGTACCGGTCTTTGTTGGCGCCGTCGCGGCCAGCGGGGGCGGCGTGCTCGTGCCGATAGCGGTGGTCCAGCAGAGTGGATAGGCCTTCATCGACCAGCAGGATCACGCTGCCGCCTTGGCCGCCGTCGCCGCCCGAAGGTCCGCCCTTGGGGACGTACTTTTCCCTGCGAAAGGCCACCGCGCCCTTGCCGCCCGCCCCCGCGCGTACGTGGACGCGCGCTTCGTCGATGAACGCGGTCAGAGCAACATCACGCCGCGGGCACGATGCTGACGCGGGTGCGCGAGCCGGACGTCTCGTACTTGACGGTGCCGGTCTCGGTGGCGAACAAGGTGAAGTCGCGGCCCATGCCGACGTTGACGCCCGGGTGGATCACCGTACCGACCTGACGGACCAGGATGTTCCCGGCCTGCACGAGCTGACCGGCGTATCGCTTGACCCCGCGCCGCTGCCCGTTCGAATCGCGGCCGTTGCGGGAGCTGCCCTGACCTTTTTTGTGCGCCATCGATGTCTCCTACGCCCCCGCTCGAATCGCGGTGATCTTGAGCGCCGTGAAGGGCTGGCGGTGTCCGGCCTTGCGGCGGTAGCTCTTGCGGCGCTTGTACTTGAAGATGACGATCTTCTTGTCGCGGCCCTGGGCGAGGATTTCGGCTTCGACCTTGACGCCGGTGACGCGGGGGCGGCCGATGGAGACGTTGCCGCCGTCGTCCGCGAACAGCAGCGGATCGAAGGCGAGCTTGGTGCCGGCGGCGCCGTCGAGCTTTTCCACACGCACGGTCTCGCCCTCGGCCACGCGGTATTGCTTGCCACCTGTTTCGATCACGGCGTACATGGGGGGCGCCTCCAGAGAAACGGCGGAGTTTAGAGAGATCGCCGTCGCTGTCAAGCGAGCTTGTACGGGGGGCGGGCCACACCGGTCTCGGTCACGATGGCGGTCACCAGGCGCGCGGGAGTGACGTCGAACACGGGGTTGCGGACCGCGGCGCCGGGCGGGGCCACGCGGCGGCCGGCGACCTCGGCGACCTCGGCGGGTGACCTCTCCTCGATGGGGAATTTGCGCCCGTCGGCCGCGCTGGCATCGACCGTCGTGCGCGGCGCGGCGACATAAAACGGCACGTTGTGCGCGGCGGCGGAGCAGGCGACTCCCAGGGTTCCGATCTTGTTGGCGACGTCGCCCCCGCGGGCGATGCGGTCGGCGCCCACCAGCACGGCGGTCACCGCTCCCTGCGAGAGGAAGTGAGCGGCCGCGGCGTCGACGATTATCTCGGCGGGGATGCCGTCCTGGGCGAGCTCCCACGCGGTCAGGCGCGCGCCCTGGAGGAAGGGACGGGTCTCGTCGCACAGCACGCGGACGCGCTTGCCGGCGGCGGCGGCGGCGCGCACTACGCCGAGCGCGGTGCCGTAGCCGGCGGTGGCCAGCGCGCCCGCGTTGCAGTGGGTCAGCACGGTGGCCTGGTCGGGGAGGAGCGCGGCGCCGTGGCGGCCGATGGCGCGGCACGCCTCGAGATCCTCGGTCCAGAGGGCTTGAGCCTCGGCGGTGGCGTCCTTTTCCCCCGCGATGGCGTTGGCCATGCGGTGAAGGGCCGCTCCCAGGTTGATGGCGGTGGGACGGGCGGCGCGCAGCACGGCCATGGCGGCGCGCAGACGCACGAAGTCCGACCCGCGGCGCACCGCGAGGGCGACGCCGAAAGCGGCCGCGCAGCCGATGGCGGGCGCCCCGCGCACTTCCATCTCGCGGATGGCGCGCGCCACATCCTCGACGTCGTCGTAGGCGGTCCAGAGCTCTTCGTGGGGCAGGCGGCGTTGGTCGAGGATCACGACGCGCCCCTGGCTCCAGAAGACAGGCGAGAGAACGTCCGGATGATTCGGCGGGCGCTGCCCGGGAGGGAGGACCGCGGCGCTCACGCCAGCACCCGGCTCAAGATCTCGCTGACGACCTTGGGGTTCGCCTTCCCGCCGGTCTCCTTCATGACGGCGCCCACGAAGAAGCCGCGCAACTTTTGCTCACCGGCGCGGAAGCGGGCGGCTTCGTCCGGGTGGGAGGCGACGACGCGGCGGCAGACCTGTTCGACGGCGCCCACGTCGGACAGCTCCACCGCGACGCCCGACGCGATGACCTCGCGGGCGCTGCGCTGGTCGCTCCACATGCGGCCGAAGACATCCTTGCCCAGCTTGCCAGAAAGCGCGCCCGAGTCGATCAGCGCGACCAGCTCGCCCAGGGCGGCGGCGGGGACGGGGACATCGTCGCTCGCCAGGCGACCGGCGTGGTCGACGCGCGGGAGGACTTCGTTTATTACCCAGTTGGCGATGCGCTTGGGCGACGCCGCGGGCGCCGACGAGAGGGCGGCGTCGAAATAGGCGGCCGTTTCCGAGTCGGCGGTCAGGACGTCCGCATCTTCGGCGGGCAGGCTGAGGACGGTCGTGTATCGGGCGAAGCGCGCCTCGGGGAGCTCGGGCAGCGCGGCGCGCACGGCCTGGATCCAGGTGTCGTCGAGGGCGAGCGGCGGCAGGTCGGGCTCGGGAAAATAGCGGTAGTCGTGCGCGTCCTCTTTCGACCGCATGGCGGCGGTCACGCCCCGGGCCGGATCCCACAGGCGGGTCTCCTGGGCGACGCGCAGGCCGCGGTCGAGCCGCGCGGCCTGCCGGCGGGCCTCGTATGCGACGGCGTCGCGCACGTTCTTGAAGGAGTTGAGGTTCTTGAGCTCGGTCTTGGTCCCAAGCGTGGCGACGCCGCGCGACCGCACCGAAACGTTCGCGTCGCAGCGCAGCGAGCCTTCTTCCATGTTCCCGTCACACACAGACAGCGCGCGCACCAGCGTGCGGATGGCGCGCATCAGCTCGGCGGCTTCGTCCGCCGACCGTAGGTCGGGCTCGCTGACAATCTCGCACAGCGGCACGCCGGCGCGGTTGTAGTCGACGTGGCTGGCGCCCGCTGGTCCCGCGCCGGCCGAAACGTGCAGGCTCTTACCGGCGTCCTCTTCGAGGTGTATGCGGACCAGGCGCACGGACCGCGCATCGCCTCGCACGCGGAACGGGATTACGCCGCCCTCGCACAGAGGTTCTTCATATTGGGAGATCTGAAAGCCTTTCGGGAGGTCGGGATAGAAATAGTGCTTGCGCGCGAAGCGCGAGCGGCGGTTGATGCGGCAGCCGGCGGCCAGACCCAGACGGACGGCGGCCTCGACGGCGGCGCGGTTGAGCACCGGCAGCGTCCCGGGCAGCCCCAGACACACCGGATCGATCGAGGCGTTGGGCTGGGATCCGAAGGCCGGGGACGATCCGGAGAAGATCTTCGAGTGGGTAGTGAGTTGGACGTGCACCTCCAGCCCAACCACGGTGTCGTAGCCGGCGCCGTCGGGGGCGGGGGCGGTCACGGCTGCCCCTGTGGCGTGGCGGGGACGGCAGTGAGGGGAGGCCGCCGCGTATGCCAGTCGGTGCGTGCCTGGTACGCCCCGGCGACGCGGAACACCGTCTGCTCGTCGAGCGGGCGGCCGATGATTTGAAGGCCCACGGGCAGCCCGGCGCGCGTGAAGCCGCAGCCTTGCGACAGGGCGGGCACTCCGGCGAGGGCCGGCGCCACGGTCAGGACGTCGGCCATGTACATCTGCAGCGGGTCGGCCGTGCGCTCGCCCAGACGGAATGCAGGAACCGGAGATGTGGGCGTGACCAGGGCGTCGCAGCGCGCGAAGACGGCGGCGAAATCTTCGGCGACCTTGCGACGAACGCGAAGCGCCTTGCCGTAGTACGCCTCGTAGTAGCCCGCTCGCAGGACGTACGTGCCCAGCATGATGCGCCGCTTGACCTCGGCGCCGAAGCCTTCGCCGCGCGTGCGCGCGTAAAGCTCGTCGAGCGTGCGCGCGCCGTCGGCCCGGTGGCCGTGGCGAACCCCGTCGTAGCGCGCGAGGTTCGAGGACGCTTCGGCGGTACAGATGAGGTAGTACGTGGCGACCGCGTACTGGGTGTGCGGCAGCGAGACCGGAACCAGCGTCGCGCCGGCGCGAGCCAGCTCGTCGAGCGCGGCGCGCACGGCCGCCTCCACTTCGGCGTCGAGGCCAGGCTGGAAATATTCGTCCGGTACGCCGATCGTGACGCCGCCCAGTCCGTGCGCGCCGGCGGCCGCGGCGGCGCGATAACCGCCCGCCGGAGCCGGGATGGACGTCGCGTCGCGCGGATCGTGGCCCGCCATGACCTCCAGCAGCGCGGCGGTGTCGTCGACCGTGCGTCCCAGCGGGCCTGGATGATCCAGAGACGATGCGAACGCGACCACGCCGTAACGCGACACTCGTCCGTAAGTCGGCTTGATTCCCACCACACCGCACAGGGCCGCGGGCTGGCGGATCGAGCCGCCGGTATCGGTTCCGGCCGCGCCCGCGCACAGCCCCGCCGCCACCGCGGCCGCCGAACCGCCCGACGATCCGCCGGGCACGCAGTCCAGCGCCCAAGGGTTGCGCACCGGGCCGCGAGCGCTGTTTTCGTTCGACGAACCCATGGCGAATTCGTCCATGTTGAGCTTGCCCAACATCACGGCCCCCGCCGCCGCCAGCCGCGCCGAGGCGGTGCTCTCGTAGGGGGGCACGAAGCCGCGCAGAATCCGCGACGCGCAGGTGGTCTCGACGCCGGCGGTGACGAAGATGTCTTTCAGCGCGATGGGGACCCCGGCCAGCACACCCGGGTCGCGCCCGGCCGCCGCGGCCGCATCGACGGCGTCAGCACGGCGGCGCGCCCCGCCGGCGTCGACCCGCAGGTAACAGCCCAGCGCTCCATCGAAGCGCGCCACGCGGTCGAGGAAGGCTTCCGTCACGTCACGCGCTCGGATCTCGCGCCGCCTGACCCGGCCGGCGAGCTCCGCGATCTCGGCGCCCGCGACGTCGATCACGACGTGCCCGGAGAGCCGCCGCCGTCGTCGGGGGCGGACATCATGCGCGGGACCTCGAAGAAATGCGCGGCGCGGCGCGGCGCGTTGCGGAGCACGTCCTCCGCCGGCAGCGGCGCCTCCGGCACGTCGGGGCGGAGAGGGCAGTCGAAGGGGACGGCGTGGGTCATGGGCTCGACGCCCGTCGTATCGATCTCCCGCAAGGTCGCCACGTAGGCCAGGACGGCGTCTAGCTCCCCGGTCAGGCGCGCAATCTCCTGGTCGTCGAACGCGATGCGCGCCAGCGCGGCGATCTCGCGGACTTCCTGGGGCGTTATGCGTGACACGAGGGCGGCCTCCGAATTGGTGGCGGTGACTGTCGCAGATACCGGCAGGCCCTGCCAGCGCCGTGGGGTCGAGTCGGGTGGGTGGGGTGGGTGGGGTGGGGGCCCGAACTGGCCGCCGGCGCACAGGGCGCGATATACTGCGGGGCCCCGCGCGCGGGATCCTGCATGCGCCGCTCATCTCGCAGAATTCGACCCTCGGCCGTAACCCTCGCCTTCGCCCTTCTTGGCGCAGGCTGCGAAGGGGTCCAGCGCGCCCACGACGCCTCGGCTCCCCCCGGCCAACGGACCGCCGAGGTCGCGGTGCGCGTGGAGGTTCCCGCCATCGGGGCGCCGATCGTTTCCGCGCTGGCGTTCCGAGCCGACGTGGCGGGCCTGGCTCCGTCCGAGGTCCTGGCCGCCGTCGATCCCCTGTCCTCGGTCGCGGCGCCGAACGGCCGCTGCGCGCTGCACGACGTCGATACCGCGGCGCGCGTGCTGCGGTCGAAAGGCGGCGGCATCGAGCTGGAGGAGATGCCCGGAGTCGACGTGGAGGCGGGAGAGGCGGCCCTGCGGCTGACGCCGCGGCTTTACCCCGACATGGCGACGGCCGTGGTCGGCGTCGTGGGCGAGGCCGGCCCGGCCTCTGTCGGCGGGGTGCCCGCCACCGTGCGCGTTCTGTTCACCGACCTGCCGCCCCCCGCCACCGCCGAGCTGACGGTGCCCCCGGTCCCGCGCATCGTGACTCTCGGGGGCGCGCTGCCTGCGCCCCACTCGGCGGTCAGCGCCGCCGCCGACCTGGAGGTGGCGGTCGCGTTCGGAGACGGCGCGTCGGTCGAGGTGCGGCCTTATGGCGCCACGCTCGGGCTGTCGTGCCCGGTGGGCGACGGCGGCCGCGTGGTCATTCCGCGCGCGCTGCTCTCGCGAGTCGCGGCCGGCCGACGGTTCTGGGCGTCCTTCGACGCTGTTCGACGCGAAACCGCCGCCCTGGCCTTGGCGGGCGAGCCGGGGACGGTGCACATCTCCGTGGAAGTCCGATCGTCGACCGTGATGGAGCTGCGGCCGTGACTTCGAGCCGGCTTCGCAAGGACATGCGCCGACACGATCGCGCTCCCGTCGAGCTTCCGGTGATCGTCACCGACACCGCCAACCGTGTGGTGGGTGGAATTCGCTTCGAGGCGAAGGACTTCTCGGCGGGCGGCGCGTTTTTGCGCTCCGACCTGCTGTTCGAGGTCGGCGAGCAGCTCAAGCTCGAGATTCAGCTTCCGGGCGGACGCCTGGTTCACGCCGGCGGCCGTGTCGTGCGCGTGTCGCGCGACCTGGGCGATGACCGCGTCCCTGGCATGGGCATGGAGTTCATCAGCCTTTCTCCCGAAGATCGAACCGCCATCCAGGCCTTCCTCAGGTCGTCGTGACCGACGAGGATACGGACCTCCGGGACCTCACCTTCGATCGCGAGGAAGACGGGACCATCGTCCGCCGACAGATCGACCGCGTGATCCTCGCGGAGGGCGCGTGGGCGACCGTCCTGTTCCTGTACCAGGACCGTGACCGGGGCAGCGGCGCCTTTCTTCCTCCGCGCGCCGCCATCGTCCGCTTTCGCAAGCTGAACGGCGCCTACCGCAGGCAATCGTCGCTGCCGCTCGCCACGGCCGACGACGCCCGCCGGCTTATCACCGTCCTCGAGTCTTGGCATCCCCGCATGGCGGCGGCCGATTCCGAGTCGGGTCAGGGGGAAACGCCGCCGCTCGGCAACTAACGCTTACGCAGGCGATCCAGGAACCCGCCGCCTCCGCCGCCGCCTTTGCGCATCCTGATGAGGCGCAACTCGCGCTCCGCTTCCACGAAGGCCGGATCCTCGCGCAGGGCGGCGGCGAAGGCCTCCTCGGCCTTGGGGGCCTCGTCCTTCTGCTTGAAAATGAGCCCGAGGAAAAAGTGCCCGCGGGCGAACCGATGCCGCGCCTTGATCGCTTCTTGGAGGGCGGCGACGGCCTCCTGCCGTTTTTGCGCTCTGCTGGTCGCCAGCGAGGCCGGATTCGCGAACCGCGTCCAGGCGAGCAGGGCCTTGTGCTCGGGCTCGTCGGGGTTCAGCCGCACGGACTCGGTGAATGCCTCCTCCGCTTTGACGAAGTCGCCCTTCTTCAGCAAGACCTCGCCCTTCTGGAAGTGGAGCTCGGCTTCCAACACGGCGATCGCCTTCGCCCGGTCGGCGTCGCTGATCTTGCGCGTCTTGAGGTACTGCATGCGCTTCGCGTCGTCGGACAGCACGGCGTTCGCCTCGGTGGCCCGACCCACGATGCGCTCGCACTCGGGACGCAGATCGCCGAGACCCAGCCCCGCCATACGGTCGGGGTGATACTGCTTGACCAGCGCCAAGTAAGCCGTGCCCACTTCAGCGCCGCGCGCCGTGTCCGGGAGACCGAGCACTTCGAAGTGGCCCATCTTGTCGAGCCCCGCCGCAAGCGCGGCCACCCTTGCGCGCAGCTCGTCCTTGCTGCTGGCCGCGATGGGGCCGGAAGCGGCGGTGCGCACGGGCGACGACGGTGCTGCCGGCTGGGGACGGATCACGGCTCCCGACGAGGCGGCCGCATGGGGACGTGACGGCGCCGCCGGTTGGGGCGGGGGCTGCGGCGGCGGTGGAGCGGCGGGCACGGGCGTGATGCTGCGGCCTGCCCCCGGAGCCACCGCGCCGGCCCGCTTGGGCGGCAACGACGAGAGCGAGGCCGCCTTCACGCCGGGCGCCAGCGCTGGAATTCCCGGCTGGGTAGGAGAGCGAAGCTCGAGGCTGTCGGCGTAGAGCAGCGACAGCACGACGACCTTGGCGTCGAAGGGCCGCGCCGCGGCCTTGCCGAGATCCTCGAAGCGGATTCCGGGGTCGCGCAGCTTCGCCAGGACGGGCTGATCGGTGGCGAGAAAACCCATCTCCTCGAGCACGACGGACGACACTTTACCCATGCGAAAGATGCGGTCCGAGAACTGCGCCAGCTCGCGGTCCAGCCGGGCGTCGTCGTAGGCCGCGCGAATACCGGGGTACAGGATGTTGCGCGGATCGACGCGCGTGGCCTCGAACTCTTCGCCGTCACCAAAATGATGGTCGTCCAGGAACACCTCGAACGAGGCTTTCTGCTGGAAAAACAGGCGCGTCAACTTGCGGCGAAGCTGGAACCGCAGTCCCGCGGCCAGCTCGTCCTTACGCAGAGCGCCCATGTCCTCCAGCAGATCGCCCAGGCGGCGGCCGCTGGCGGCGCGCGCGGCCTCGGCTTCGGCGATTTTCTGACGCGAGACGGCGCCCGTGTCGGTCAGCACCCGGTCCAGCCGATCAATCTCGTTGGGCCGGTCGACGTGGACGGGCGATCCCTCGCGGAGAAACACGATGCTCTTGTCGCCCGAATCGTCGACGATGGCCAGGCGGCCGGTGACCTTCTTGCGGTAAAGAAAGTACAGCAGGCGCGCGAACGGACGCTCGGCGAACGTTCCCTTCGCGACGGATTCGACCTCGGGCGCAGCCACGACCGCCCTTCATGTTTCTACCGACGGCCGACGCTGTCAACGCGCGGGTTGGTTCGCGCGCATCGCCGCCCGGGCGATCGTGTAGGCTCGCGGGCTTGTCCGTCGCCTTGTTCGTCAACCCGCGTTCCCGAGCGAACCGGCGGAACCCGGGCCTGGCACGCGACCTGGCTGCCCTCTTGGCCGACGTGGGACGCGTGCATGCGCCGTCTACCCTGGCCGAGCTGGCGCAGGCGGTGCGCGTGGCGCGGACCGAGCGTCCCGCCGTCATCGCGGTGCACGGCGGCGACGGGACGCTGCACAAGACGTTGACCGCGCTTCTTCACGCATGGGACGGGGCGGCACTGCCGCCAATCGCGACCCTGTGCGGAGGCACCATGAATGTGGTGGCGGCGTCCCTGGGCGTCCGCGAGCGGCCGGCGGTGTTCTTGCGGCACATCGCGGACTGCGTGCGCGGCGGTCGCCCGCTGGATACCTTGGCGCGGCGCCTCATCCAGGTGCGCGAGCACGACGGCGCCGCCGGAAGTGACCGCTTCGGGTTCGTCTTCGGCAACGGCCTCATGGCCAATTTCCTAGGCGAGTACTACGCGCCCGGCGGTTACGGCCCCGCGCGCGCGGTCTGGCTCATCTTCCGCACGCTGTGCTCGGCCCTGTGGGGAGGGCCCTTCGCGCGCAGAATGTTCCGCCGGTTTCGCGGCCGAGTTTCCGCGGACGGGGCGGTGCTCGACTGGCCGGCGTTCACGGGCGTGGGGGCGGCGACGGTGCGCGAAGTGGGCCTCGGGTTCAAGCTCAACCACCGCGCCGACGACGATCCCGAACGCTTCGGGGTGCTCGCCATCCATTCTGGCGCGCTGGCCTTGGTCCCTGACTTGCCCGGCGTGCACAGCGGGCGCGGGATTGCGTCCAGCCGCGCCTGGAGCGGCGTCGCGTCGCGGCTGGACGTCGTGCCGTCAGAGCCCGACATGACGTACACCATCGACGGCGACCTGTACCGCACGTCCGGCGCGCTGCACGTGGCGATTGGGCCGCGCATCAACGTCGTCAAGCCGGCGCGGCCCAGCGTGAATTGATCGGGTCCGAGGGCGGCGCTACCATGCTCGGTCCGTCATGAGCACGTCCTTCCCTCTCGACGGGATGCGCGTCCGCTTCGCCGGCGACACCAACGTCGGCCGCAAGCGCGCCCACAACGAGGATTCGCTGTACCTTCCCGAGAGCGAGCGCCTGGCCATCGTCGCGGACGGCATGGGTGGACACGCCTCGGGAGAAGTGGCCAGCCGCATGGCCGTCGACACCGTGTCGAGCTACTTCCGCGCCACCGAGGGAGAGGAAGCCCTGACCTGGCCCTTCAAGATGGACCGCGGTCACCGGCACGACATCAACCGGATGGTGACGGCGATCAAGCTCGCCAACCTGCAGATCCACGAAAGGGCGCAGCGCGAACCGCAGTGCGCCGGCATGGGGACGACGATCGTAGGAACGCTCTTCCTCGACGACACCCTGGTAGTGGGGCACGTGGGCGACAGCCGCCTTTATCGTCTGCGGGAAGGTATCTTCGAGCAGATCACCGAGGACCACTCGTTGCTCAACGACTACATCAAGATGAAGCACTTGACGCCCGAGGAGATCGCGGCGTTTCCCCACAAGAACGTCATCGTGCGGGCGCTGGGTATGAAGGACACGGTGCAGGTGGACGTCCACGTCGAGACCCCGCGCCTGGGTGACGTGTACGTGCTGTGTTCCGACGGTCTGTCGGGCATGGTCTCGGACGGGGAAATCAGCGTCGCTTGCGACAGCGAACGGGACCTCGATCGTCTATGCGATCGGCTGATCGAGGCCGCCAATGGCAACGGCGGGCTGGACAACATCACGGTCGTCGCCATCCGTGTCGAGCCGGCCTAGTACAGCCTCAAGCGGCGATCTGCATGATGCCGCCGCGGGTGACGATCGCGTCCTGCACTTCGCCCGTGGCCACGGCCCCCGGCCAGACCACCGCGCGGCGGACGCGGGCGCCGGCCGCCACGCGCGCCCCGGAGCAGACCACCACCAAGGGACCGACGACGGCGCCCGCCTCGATGATGCCTCGGGGAGCCACGCGTACGGGAGGCGCCACGACGGCGCTGGCCGCCACAGCGGCGCCCGCTTCGACGCCGGTCAGCGCGCCCGGTGGGACCGGCAGCAGCGACGGCGACGCCAGGAGGGCGAGGTTGCTCGCCAGATAGCGCTCCGGCGTCGAGTGCTCGGCGAAGTAGCCGGGTAGGTCCACGGCGACGATGCGCCGCCCGGCGCGCAGGGCGGGGATGTACGCGTCTCGAATGACGTCGGAAACGCCGCCGCCCCGCCCGTCCCCCGCGGCGGCCGGCAGGTCATCGAACAGCGCGGGCTCGACGACGTGCATCCCGGTGAACATGCGCCGGGTGACCGGGTTCACCACGCTGCCCGGCGCGCGCGCGTCGAGGATGCCGACCACTCGCCCGGTCTGGTCGGTGGTGATGGCGCCCCACCGCCCAGGATCGGGATCCGCGCGCAGCACCATGGTGGCTATCGCCCCCGAGGCCCGGTGAGCGTCGAGGACTGCCGCCAGGTCCACGTCCGCCACCACCTTGGCGTTGAGCACCAGCACGGGTCCGGTTCCCAAAAGCCTGCGTGCGTTGGCGAGGCCGCCGCCCGTCCCTAGAAGCTGCTGTTCCGTCGAGTAAGTCATAGAGACGCCGAGGGCCGATCCGTCCCCCAGCTCCTCGCGGATCTTGTCGCCGTGATGAAAGAGGTTCACCACCAGATCCGTCACGCCGGCGCGGCGGCACGCCTCGATTCCGAAGCGGATGGCGGGATAGCCGCACACCGGGACCAGCGGCTTCGGCAACTCGGTCCCGAGCGGCCCGAGACGCGTCGATCGACCGGCGGCCAGGAGCATGGCGGTGACTCGCACGCTCACGCCCGAACCCTATCAGTCCACAAGGCGATCCGTGATAGGTCAAGGCCATGAAGATCTGCGTGATCGGGACGGGCTACGTGGGCCTGGTGGCCGGCGCGGGATTCGCCGACATGGGCAGCGACGTCGTCTGCTGCGACATCGACGCCGCGAAGATCGCGGGACTGGCGCGCGGCCAGTTGCCCATCTACGAACCGGGGCTGGAGGAGCTGTGCGCTCACAACGTGGCGGCCGGCCGCCTCAGCTTCACGACCGACGTGGCCGCGGGTGTGGCCGGCGCGGACGTGGTCCTGCTGGCCGTCGGGACACCGCCCGGCCGCGACGGCGCCGCGGACCTCTCGTTCGTGTTTCAGGCGGCGGAAACCATCGCCCGCGCTCTCACCGGATGGGCCGTGGTCGTCACCAAGTCCACGGTCCCCGTCGGCACCGGCGACAAGATCGAAGCGCTGATGCGCGCGCACACGACGCAGGCCTTCGCCGTCGCGTCGAACCCCGAGTTCTTGAAGGAAGGCGATGCGGTCAACGATTTCATGAAACCCGACCGCGTCATCATCGGCACCGACGACAAGCGGGCTTTGGCCGCGCTGCACGCGCTGTACGGGCCCTTCACGCGCACCAGCGATCGCATGCTGGTGATGGACCGCCGCTCCGCCGAGCTGACCAAGTACGCGGCCAACGCCATGCTGGCCACGCGCATCTCGTTCATGAACGACCTCGCGGCGCTGTGCGAGCTCATCGGCGCCGATATCGAGCTGATCCGAAAGGGCATCGGCTCGGACGCGCGCATCGGACCCAAGTTCCTGTACGCCGGGCCCGGCTTCGGCGGTAGTTGTTTTCCCAAGGACCTGCGCGCCGCGATCAGCACGGCGCGAGAAGCGGGCGGGCGCCTCTCCATCCTGGAGGCGGTGGCGGCGGTGAACGAGCGCCAAAAACGCCGTCTGGGGGAGAAAGTCATCCGCCACTTTTCTTCGGCGGCGGGCCGGGACGCCGATGAGGGCCGCGGCGGCGGCCGCTCTCCTCTCGCGCTCGCGGGAAAGCGCATCGCGGTGTGGGGCCTGGCGTTCAAGCCGGGCACCGACGACGTGCGCGAGGCGCCGGCGCTCACGCTCATCGAACAGCTCCTCGAAGCGGGGGCCTCGGTGTCTGCGACGGATCCGGTGGCGATGCCGGCGGTCGGGAAGATCCTGGGCGACAAGATCGAGCTCGTCGCTTCGGGTTATGCGTGCGCGAAAGGCGCCGACGCGTTGGTGTTGGTGACCGAGTGGCACGACTATCGCCGCCCCAGCTTCGATCGTCTCAAGTCCCTCATGCGCAGCCCGGTCATCTTCGACGGACGTAACGTCTGGAGCCCTGATGAGCTGCGGACAGCGGGCTTTACCTGCTACGGCATGGGCCGCGGGCACGCGCCGTCGTCGTAGACAGACTGGGGCGCGATCGGACCGGCCGGCCCCTCAGCCGGTCGGTTGTCCGCCGCCCCCGCTCTTCCACCACGCCGCGAAGCGGGCGATGCCCTCTTCGATGCCGATCTTCGGCGAAAAACCAAGGTCACGGCCGGCCAGCGCCACGTCGGCGTGGGTATGCCGGAGATCGCCGGGCTGGTCGGGCAGCCACTGCACCTTCGCCTTGCGCCCCAGCGCATCCGAGATGAGCTCCACCAGGCGCAGCAGGGTCGTCGTTCGCGAGCCCCCGAGGTTGTAGACGCGGTAGACGCCCTCGCCCGATGGCTGGTGCTGCTGGTCCACGGCGGCGACCACACCATCGATGATGTCATCGATGAACGTGTAGTCGCGCGAAGCGCTGCCGTCGCCGAATAGCGGGATGGGCTGCCCCGCGTCGATGAGCCGAGTGAACTTGTGGATCGCGAGATCCGGACGCTGCCGCGGACCGTAGACCGTGAAAAAGCGTAGGCACGTGATGCCCAGCCCGTCCAAGTGATGGGCGGTGAACGCCACCAGCTCCCCCGCCCGCTTGGTCGCCGCGTACGGCGACGCGGGATACCGGCAGGGATCGCTCTCTCGGAAAGGCACCTCGCTGCCCACCCCGTACACCGACGACGACGACGCAAATACCACGCGGCGGACTCCGCGCGCGCGACACGCCTGCAGCACCTTCATGGTGCCGGTGACATTGACGTGCTGGTAGCGCAGCGGCTGCGCGATGGACGGACGCACGCCCGCCAGGGCCGCCAGGTGGACCACGACGTCGGGCCCCGCGGCGGCGGCGAACGCGCGCGCCAGATCGGCGTCGTCGGTGATGTCTCCTTCGACGAACGCCCACCGCGCCGCCGTGGTCGGCGCGGCCAGCTCCGCCAGGTTGCGCTGCTTGACGTCGCGGCCGTAGAAGGCGTCGAAGTTGTCGAAGCCGGTCACACGCTCGCCGCGCGCGCACAACCGCTGCGCCAGATGGGACCCGATGAACCCGGCGGCGCCCGTGAGCAGGATCTTCATGGCGCCGAAGATAGCGGATTCGCCGGGCCCGCATGGCGCGGAGGCGTGCGAAGCCCGAGCAGGTACTCGACGTTTCCTTTGCCGCCTGTGATGGGCGATGTCGTGTGCCCGGTCACCGCATAGCCGAGCGTCCGCGCTGCTTCCATCACGCCCTGCAGGGCCCTCTCGCGCGCCGCCGGATCGCGCACGATGCCGCCCTTGCCCACCTGGCCGCGTCCGACCTCAAACTGCGGCTTGACCAGCGCGATCACCGGCGCGTTCTCCCGCGCCAGGGCCGGCAGCGCGGGCAGCACCAGCCGCAGCGATATGAACGAGACGTCCACCACGACCAGGTCCACCAAGTCCGGCAACCGGCGCGGATCGAGGTGCCGGATGTTGGTGCGATCGACGATCGTCACCCGCGGATCGCTGGCGACTTTCCACGCCAGTTGGCCATGCCCGACATCGACGCAAAAAACCCGCGCCGCTCCCGACTGCAATAGGCAGTCGGTGAAGCCGCCAGTGGAAGCGCCCACGTCGAGCGCCGTACGGCCGCGCACTTCGATGCCGAACGCCTGCAGGCCGTGCGCCAGCTTGAGCCCGCCGCGCGAAACATACGGCATGGGCTCGGCGCGCAGGCGCAGCTGAGCATCCGCCGCAATCAAGTCACCCGCCTTGACCACCGGATCATCCCCGGCCAGCACTTCGCCCGCCAAGATCAGGGCGCGCGCCCGCTCGCGCGACGGAGCGAGCCCGCGTTCAACCAGCGCCACGTCGGCGCGTACGCGCTCGGGGCGCGTTCGCAGGCGGGCGTCCTTGACTCGATCGACCACGGACGCTATCGATCCCAGATCATGACGTGGGAATCCTGGTTGGAGAACTTCAAGCTCATCGTGACCAAGGGGGACAACATCCCCATCGTCTTCATGCTGTTCATCGTGGCGTTCTACACCTGGTGGGCCTTCCATGAAGCCGGCCGCAACGACAAGCTCATCCGCGAAGGCAAGCGGGACCAGATCCTGAAAGACATGCAGCGCTAGACCCCTGGAAACGACCCGGCCGCGAGGGATGGGCGCTGTAGTAGTTAAGTTAGTTGTAAGTGGCGCTGAAGAGGAGCGCTAGGGATCCGGCCTTCCAGACGAGGTCGCTGTCCGGGATTCGGGCGAGTGTTAGCTGTAGCGATGCTCCGAGGCCCCATTCGTCGCTCACCCACCACTCCTTGCCCGCTAGGAGCTGAGCTGCGACGCCATTGCCGGAAGTGGTAGAGGTCGTTACGCCTCCGCGGGTGAGCTCGAAGGTCAGGGCCGAGAGGCCGATCGAACCGCCGAAGTACGCGTTGAGCGGCATGACGTAGTAGGTGACGCCCAGGCCGTAGGTGAACCAGTCCGCCGACACGTTCTGCGTGGCTACGGTGGAGCTCGACCCGGGATCCTTGAGCGTCGGGTCCACGAGGACGGGACCGAAAAAATCCACCGTCAGGGCAAGATTCGGAAGGATCGAATAGCCGAGGCCCATGTTGAAGCCCACGCCGCTGCCCTTGATCTCGAAGCGACCGGCGGCGCTGTCGCCGGTGGAGGTGGTGCCGTAGACCGGCCCCATCGATAGCCTTACGAGGAACCCCCGGTGATCATGTGCCTTGGCCGAGGTGGCCGCCTCGGGTGGGGATGGCGACTGCGCCGACGCTGAAACCGAGTGCGCACACAGCATTGCCCAAGAAATCGCAGCCAAACGGATCTTCCTGGTCATCGTATGGTCTCCTTCTTGATCAGCCGCCAGCGGCAACGATTTCGGAAACGCACAGCCGAAAAGGCTGCGAAAAAGGCGACCGCGGCGATCGCAGCCACGCCCGCGCGCGCCTCTTGAACACGGCAACCACCACAGCCGACAGGGTAGATCTCGCACGCTGCTCTGACTTCGTCGGGGGACAGCCTGTCCCGTATCTCGCCATCCCCGCGCAGAGGCTCCGGATACATGAGCGTACTCTTCGCCCTTTCGATCCGGGACGTGTCGCCACCAATGCAGCGGGGCGCGCGCGTCCCGTCACTCTCCATCGGACGAAGCGCCGAACCGTCGTCGCAGGTATGCCCAAGGCCAAGAAGGTGGCCGATTTCGTGGGTGATGGTCGTCTGAAGATTCGGCAGGCGCCCGCGCCCCTCTGACGCGCCTTGGTCGATGGCGCTCCAGTTGAAGTTGACGGCGTTGAGCTCGATGTCCGCATCGGCGATCTCTCCCTCGCGGCCGCCGCCGACCGGCTTCTTCACCGACAGGTTGGTAACCGCGAGCGAGCGGCTGTCGTAACGGTGAAGGACATCATCCTTTCCGTTCTTGGCCCAGACGTCAGCCCGGAAGATCAGACGATTTGCGTGGTCGTTGGCGGCTACCGCCGCGCCCGGAGCCGGATCGCGGGCGATCACGATACTGAGCCCGGTACATGAAACCGCCGGCTGGCTCCAAGCCGCCGCTGCCGCGCGAGCCGCGGTCAGAACCTGTTGCTCGGTCATTCCCGCAGGGGGCGGGCCGGAGAAGGTCAAGGTCATGTGGGCTGACCGCCAAGCCACAGGCGTCCCCGAAGCATCGGTCCTGTCCCGCACGTAAGCAAACCCGCGACCAGGCATCGCGAATAGGAGGGCCAGCCCGAGCGGCGGCAATAGAGATGTCGGCCGGCCACGCACCAGCTACGGGGCAACCGGGTCGAGCTTCGCGATCCAGTTGTCACCGCAGGAAAGGGACTCGCTCTGAAAGGTGCGACGAGCAAGGAGAGGAGGGCGCTCGCCGGGCACAGGAGAACGGAACGGATCACCGCGATCGGGGACCTGCAAAACGAAGCTCAACAATCCAATGCCAGCCAATACTCGTTGGCAGGCTTCGAAGTGGATCTCACTGATGAACCCCGCAAACGTCTCATGCGTGCCTGGGGGATTCACACCAAAGCTACCGAACTCGACGCCATCCCACGGCGCGGGGAGCATACGCCAGAAACGACATGACAGGCCGCTCACGTACTCTTGGTCTCTTGGTCCGGCAGTAAATTCCAGGACGGTCCCGGCCTGAGGTCCGATCCCCGGACAGACGCCACAGGGTGTCGCCCGTGCTCCATCGTCATCGATCCTCTGATCAAACAGCGCCATCGTAACGTTGGCGTCGTATGCCTCCAGGAGCGCTAGCCTATAAGTCTTGCCCTGCTTGAGGTCGAACGGCACGCAGGCGGCGGGCTCGCAACCTGCTGCCAAGAAGACAGAGCCCACAGCGGCGAGCAGCGTCGAGCGTATGGCGACGATCATGGAATGGTGATCCCGCACGTTCCGTCGTTATAGAGCGTCCAGTCGCCGGGTACGCCGGTCGGTGGGCATGTGTCGCATACTTCTTCTGGGAACCTCCGATAGAGACCCGGAGGACAGTCCGTGCACATGTTGTTTTGGACAATCTGAGATCTCAGGCAATCTCGGCAAAGGCCGCCATCCGAGACCTGGTGGGACGAGCAAGGCCTGCAGACGCCTCCCTCAAGGATCTCACCGGGCGGACAGGGCGCACACCCGCCGGGCACGGGGCGCTCCCCTGGTGGGCAAGTGACGCAGGTTATCCCGTCGGCGGTGGCTTGGCCGGACGGGCACGCGCCGCAGGTCGTTTGCAGCAGATTGCGGGGATCGGCAGGCGCGGCGCCGATGCGGCTGCGTATGTAACCCTGGTTGCAGTGCAGGAACTTCTCCTGGGGCGTTGCGCCGGCCGGCAGAGCCGCGTCGTGCAGCGCGAACAAGTGACAGATCTCGCACCAGTTATTGCCTCCGCAACCGGGCTCCTTCATCGCGTCCGCCAAACCGGCAAGGAAGCTCTCGTCTGTGATCAGCTCACCCCGGTCGTCCCAGTTGGAAACCATCCTATAGAGACAGCTCCCCGGCATAGCGATCGTTTCGTCGCGGGCGTCTCCGTACGGGAATTCTGAAAAGACGAGGTCGTCTCCGCTCAATCGCCACGCGTCCCCATCGTTTGGGACCGACATGAGCCGTTGGCCGTGGCCATCGAAGGCATCGTGGAAGATGGTCGCCAGGCGTGCCACCTGTTCATGGAAGGTACTGGTGCCCTGGAGGTTGCTGTCGAGGCATGGACGTCCGGGCTCTACCGATCGACAGAAATTCATCGGAGGCGAAGTCGTCGTGCTTTCGAAGTTGGGATCGAAATAATTGGTACCTCCAACGACTTGGCCGGCGAAGAAGTCCGCGAACGCCTCGTTCACATAGCCCGCTTCCGCGTCGCTGGGTGGATTAGACCCACCTCGGATGCGGGAGACTATCGCTCCTGTGTAGGCGACCGTGATGTTCGTCGGAAATCGATCATAGAGCAGGCCGCAGAGCGCGAAGTGGCCGTGCTCATGTACGACGAGACCTCTCGAGTCGAAGGTTCTGTCGATCGTCTGAAGGGGACGACCTTGGACCAACACCGGTTTGTAATCGTTGGGCAGGATCATATCGACGGCCAGAATCGCCGATTCGGCGATAATGATGCCGTATACGATGGGCCCTGCCGCCGGCCCGTAGGCCGCGGCATAGAGAGCTGAAACCGCTAATGCGACCGCCTGGATCGCCACGTCGGCCGCCAGGTTGACGAAATCGAAGCACGGGGCGAGCGCGCCGCCTTCCCCGAAGCTGGCGAACTGGTTGGCGTGCCAGCCGTCCAGCACCTCGACGTGGTGGCTGGACGGAGGCCTGACGACCTGTCTGATGTACGCCTGCGAATCTGCGAGCTGGTTAAGGACGTGGAGCTCCTTCCTATCCGTTCGCAGCTCGCGGGACATATCCTGAGAGCCGACCGCGATTGGGGTGGTCGTGCTAAAGCTGCAGACGCGGTTCTCAGTGAACGCGTCGGTGATCGTCACGTCGCTGTTGCCGACACCGATGCAGATGTCCCGCAGGGCGCCACGATTCTTGGCGATCCTGATGCTGACGGTGCCGTCGCTGCGGGTCCGCGCGTAGAACTTGGTCGGGATGAACTTCGCCGTCCATTGATCGATTTCCACGCGAACACCCGGCAGGGGCAGCTCTTGACCCGCCCCGAGGCCCCAGCCGCGGGTCATGCTGGAGCCTGTTTGACCGCCGAATTTGAATGCCAAATCCCGGTTGAGGATCGTCAGGTCCAGGTGCAGCGTGACCGATCCGGCAAAGAAGCGGTCGATCTCTCCGAACGCCGACACGGTCTCCCGAACCGCTCCACGCACCACGGTCGAGATGATCTTTCCAGCCACCCGGCCGAGCTTGCTCAGGAACGGGAACTGATGGACCTCTGTGTCGTCGTCCGCGGGAAAGTCGTCTAGCCCCATGTACCTGAACCCTGCGTCCGCCATCCCATCGAAGCTGATGGAGCCGTCCGGCCGCATGACTCGGAAATCGGGCACGCTCAGGAGCTTCACCACCCTGAACACCTGACCATGGCCGTCGACCGGGTCCGGTGGCTGAAGCGCGTACTGTCGGAGCTGGTTATACGTGATACCGGGCATCAGCGCATAGACGAACGCTCCCTGCCCGTCGGTGCCCGTGCTCATGCGCCCGCACCTCCCCTGCCAGCGCTTCCGCTCCACTTCGAACAAGGGCATCGTGCTGTGGTGGATGAGGAGGGTATCGAGCAGCGCTGCCTGCTCCCGCTCTTCCAAGTAGATGAGGGCGTAGTAGAGATTGGGGCGGCCTTCTAGATCGCGCTCGAGCACGGGCGTCGTGTTCGCCCAGGCGAAGCTGTCGCGGATCAGGATCGACTCCTCCGGGGAGATGGGCGTCTCCAGGGGCCCGCCGCAGCCGCCTTGCCCCAGGTTCAGCTCGGCGATGGTCTTGAACGGCGGATCCTGGCAATCGCCGCCGACCACCGAGAGTGTGAACTGGGTCGCCGCCGCCGTCGCGCCGGCGACGGAGCCGTCGCTGCAGCTCGTGAAGCCGTACTTTCGGCCTCTCGCTATCTCGAGGGGAGAGGTCGGATGCGCGACAGCCGCCCCACCCGCGTACTGGCAAGTAACCAGCGCACCCGACGACCGACGGAACGAAAGCGTAGCGGTCTGGTTTCCTGCATTGCCCAGGATGAGAGGGATCTCCTTCGGGATCTCGAACGACACCGGCGCAGGGAATATCGCTTGGCCGTCAACACGTCCCGGGCTTGGCAGCGGCGCGCAGGTGCGCGTCGCGACCAACCTGACAGGAGAATCGCGCCATTCGATAGTCCCAGCAGTGGACGTGTTGCATTGCGCGACCGCGGGATCGCTGGGATTGACTGGGCCGGCGATGCAGCGGCTCTGCTGGCACACCTCGACGCCGTTGCAGGGGTTGTCGTCGGAGCAGGACGTACCGTCGACGCGTCCCGAGCAGGGGTTCAGCGGATCGATGAGGCGCGACGCCCAGCGGATGCTGGCGTCGAACAGTTTCCACCCGGCAGGCGTGAAGCCTGCCACGGCGTCGCGGCTCGCGAAGAATCCCACCCTGCGGTCGGGAGCGGCGATTCCCGACATGAAGGCACCCTTGTCGTAGCCAAAGATGCCCCACCTATCCGTCGCGCCTACCAAGCGAGCTACTCTGCGCGCCCAGGGGAGCGGGTTGCCCCAGCCGAACTTGTGCGGCGCACTCGTCGCAGCGACGGCATCGACTAACCCAGCGGCGAGCGGATCACCGATGGCGGCGGCACTGATGTCGAGCTGCGTTTGTCCGGCAGCGTCACCATGGCCGTTAGAGGCTGCCGGCGCGGTCATCTCCAGAGCGTCGTAGAGGACTGGATCCAGCGCGACGATAGGGGCGGTGGCGTCCACAAACTTCCCTCCGAGATTTGCCGATGGCAACGAGGAAGATGACTCGGAGATCACGATCACGCGCTTGCCGGAGGCGTCGGACGCCAGGCTCTGGTCGGCCAGTCGAACGTCGACCTTCAAACCCAGGTTGCGTTCGAGGCGGGCCTTCAAGGCCGCGTCTCCCGGTGCGAGCGGCGTCGCTCCAACCACGAACAGCGCGCTCGGTTGGACGGCCCACCGTATCGCTGCATCGAAAAGGAGCCAGCCGTCGATGGTCAGGGTAGCTGACGGACTCTGGCCCGCGAACCAGCCGACGCGACGAGCGGGTGCCCGGATACCCGGCATCTGGCTTCCGCTCTCGTATGCAAAGATCGCAAAGCGAGAAGGTTCGCCCGCTACCGTAGCGATCTTGAGAGCTTCAATCCCGGGCTTACCCCACACCACTTTGCTTGGGCGATTTGAAACCGGGACGCGCCCACCAAGGCCAGCGGCAAGTAGCGAGCCGGCACCGACGATGTCGATCTGACTCTGGGCCTGAACGTTCCCGAAATCAGTGCCTGCCACGCTGCCCGTCAGCCCCATATCGTCGAGCACGTCCTCTTCGAGCACGATGACCGGAGCCGAGGCATCTCGGAACTTCGATCCCACGTTTCCGGCCGAGTCGGAGATGAGAACGAGATCCCTGCCGGAGGCGTCGGAGGCGACCGTTGAAGCGGCTGCCTTCACTTCGACCACGAACCCGAGCTGCTCGATTCGTTCGCGCATGGCTTGGTCGAGCGCCCCGCCGAGCGCCGTGGATCCGGCTACGAAAAGCACGCGGGGGCGATCGTCCGAGCTCGGAACAACGCCGGAAAAACCCTTGAACGGAATGTGACTCAGTATGAAGTCAGGTCCGGCGACGATCCTCTTGGCGAAGAATGCGCCGCTCGCCGAGCCCGTGCCCGTCCTGATCTCCGCTCCCGGAGCCACTACCGTTGCCGAAAATGGCGGCGCCATGGTGACCGGCTGGGTACCCAGGTACGCGACGAGGAGATTTCCGTCGGTGCCGGCGACCCGGACCAGAGGGCCACTGAAGAAGACCCTCGAAACCACGTAGACGATGATCGGGCCGCCGCTCGTATCGACATTCAGGCGGGCACCACCGAGCAGCTCCAGCGAATCGAGGTAATAGGTCCCGGTCTTGAAGACCAGGGTTGCGGAACTACCGATCGCGGAGACCTTTCCTGAACGCCCCGGCGTGAGAGTAACCGGAGGGCCAGAGACCACGGTGACGTCGCCGCGCGATGTGTCGGGAAACACGACGTCCCAAGTGGTGGCGGTCGCGGTGATAGGCTGTACTACGATGCCACCGGTCACCGTCGATCCTGCACCCAGTATCGGATTTGTCGGGCTCCTGACGGATCCTTCCACCCTTGAGTTCGGCCCCATCGTTACCTGGCCTCTACTCCAGACATCCCCTACTTTCGCGTCGCGACCAAGCGTCGTGAGATTCGCACCGGTATTGGCAACCGCCGCAAATCCCGCTGGAGTCTTCTTGATCTGCGTGCGGTCGCCTATGGCCATCGAGTCGCTCATCCCGATGGCGACGGCGTCGGGAGCGAGGCCCACCGGAAGAGAAATGGAGACCGTGTAGGTCGTACCGAGTGCGCCTGTGCGCTCGGTTATCGAATGTCCTTCGCGGTCGCCCGCCGGCAAGTCGCAGCCGGTTGCGACGAGCAGGGGTACGGCCAGCAAAGACCCTACTTTCATGAGCCTTCGGGGCGGAGTCATGGCGTCACTTGAGCTAGCGCATGGTAGAGGATATCTTGTTCGACACAAGCGATTTGCAAGCGACAGACCAGCCTCGAACGAGGTCCAGGTAAAACGTGAGGCGGTCGCCGCGGTCGCCGCGGCGGCGTACAAGTCGCCCTGCATGAGGATGAAGGTGCTCAAGTTGGTGAGGGGAGCGCGCAGCCGGTTGTAGACGTAGGTCGAGCGCAGATCGGCGCCGAACGCAAGGCTCTCCGTCACGTCACGTCGACGTCGTTCGCGGTGCACAGGGTCAGCGGCCGTCCAGACCGAACCCGCGAAACTTCACCAGCTTGTCGGTCCAGGCCGGGCTGTAGTCCTCGGCCAGCTTGCGCAGCTTCCGGCCGTCCACCAGCTCCATGTCGCCGTCCATGGGGCCTAGCCCATCGGTGGAGATGACGTACGGCGTGAACATGATTCCCTTGGCCGCGCCCTCGGCGCGCACCGACTCCTGCAACCGCAGCACCTCCGTCGGCGGCACCACGTCCCCGGGCGGAGCCCACAACCCATGCACGATGAACCGCCCGCCTTTGAGGGGCTCGGACGAGCGGGCGATGATGTCGATCTCCTCGGCCGAGCCGGTGATGTGGACGATGTCGAACTTCAAGGCGTCCAGAATGTCTATCAGCAGGGCGCGGAACTCGTCGTAAGGAATGGCCCGCCCTCCCGACGTGATCATCGTCGCCGCGCCACTCGCCTCCCGCGGTGAGTAACGAGCGATGAGCAGAATGAGCAACGCCCCGAACCCCAGCGATCCGAACGCGAGGAGGAAGATCACCCTTAAGGCGTAGGGCGCCTGCACCCCATTGTCAAAGGCCGCCAAGCCCCGACTGCGCTGACTGCGCCGAGGCCCGGTTGCAAACCGAAGCCCTGCGCGTAAAATGCCGCCCTTCGACGGGGCTGTAGCTCAGCTGGGAGAGCGCCTGAATCGCACTCAGGAGGCCGACGGTTCGATCCCGTTCAGCTCCACGAAATTCCTTTCGTCATCGCGCGTGCAGCCACGCGCGCCCTCGAGATCCATGACCTCGGCGCCGCGCGGACGTACAGGCTTCCGCAGCCTGTCCCGCCGTCAGCGTATCTCCTCGAACTGAAGCCGCGGTGTCACTCCCGGCGCTCGGGCCAGGTCAGCAGGGAGCGCACCCGCGTCGCGCGAGGCGCCGTTTCGCCGGGCGGCGGGCTGTCGTCCTCGACCAGGAAGACCTCGAACGACGTCAACTGATCACGGTCGCGGCCGGTGCGGCGCGGATAACGGAGGATCCACTCTTCCAGGGCCCGGTGATAGGCTGGCCTGTTTCCCACGCGACCGAGGTATTCGCAGAAGAGCCAGTTGTGGCCGGAGCGGCCCGCGATCACGGGACCGGGCGCGGGGTGCTCAGGACTGGCGATCTCGCTGAGCGGATCGACATGGCGTCCGTCGGTAGTGACGGCGTCGACGTAGATGTTCGCATCGCTGCGCGGAGGGTCCGGGGCGAACATCGACCACCCCTGATAAAGCTGCAGGTAGCCCACGACCGCGCCATCCAACCCGCCTGGATGTGGCGCAGGCTCGCGGGGAGCACGGCGTTCTCCATCGCGATCTGCGAGGCCGAGACGATCATCAGGATGGCGACGACCACCTCGCGCAGATCGGCCGCCGCGGAGCATACGAACGAACGCAGAGGAGAAAGCACCGCCGGAATGACCTGGGGGGATCCGGGTCGGCCGACCGGCGGCGCCACGCCACAAGCCCCCATCCCCAGCGCTGCCGAGATAGCGGTGCGGTTTCGGGCCACGAGATCGTAGATCCAACCCGCGGCTTGCTTGATCCCGGGCAGCCGCATGGCCAGCGCGAGAAGGAAGCCGCCGGGAAGGCTGTCCAGGATCTGGGCGAAGGCGGACGCGCGCGTGAAGCGGCGGCCGGTCTCGGGATCGATCACGACGATGGTCCACGCGAGCAGCTCGTCCGGAAGATCGGCGGGCAGGCGGCGGCGATCATCGCTCGCGATAAATGTGAGGTGTCGCCCGCCGTCGAGGCGCGCGAGCATCCGCACGGTCTGGAAGCAAATGCCGCAGCCGCCGTCGAAGACGACCGTCCGCGCCCGCCGCCTGCGTGACCACCAGCGTCCCAGAGCGTCCCAATCCGAAGCCGCGATGAGGTTCGGCGCGAACGCCATCATGGCCAGCGAGAAGACGCCGAGGTTGATGAGCAGCGCAAAACCGAGGTGTAGCGCGACCACCAGCGCCACGGCGATTCGGCGCGCCGCCGCGACGCGGATCGGGCTGAGGATCGCGACCGGCAGCGCGATTTCGATGGCCAGCGCGCCCCAGGTCATGATCCGCGAGAGCGTCAGGGTCATGTGCCCGCGCAGCTGCTCACCGAGCGCGGTCACCAGGCGATCCTGATGCAGCACATAGTGGACGACGCTGCCCTCCCGCCACGCGGGACCGCCCTTGTTGAGCACGTTGAAGACGTAGATCAGGGCGAGCTGGACGGTGATGGCCAGCACAGCGAGGGACATGACCGGCCGAACGTCGGGGGCATGAGCGTCGCGCGCGGCGAGATCGTCGGGCGAGCGCTCGTTCGCGCGGCGCAGCCGTTCCCGGAGTGAATCCACGGAGAACCGCCGCCCGGTGGGAAGGAAGGCGGTCCAGAGAGTCAGCTCGGCCAGAACGACGTCGCCGCCATTGACCAGGAACCAGAGGCGGCCGTTGAGGCTGAGGATCGCGATCAAGCTGGCGATGTGTGCCAGGCGGGTGCGATAGCCCACCAGCAGCGCCAGATGCGCGACGCCGCAGAGGACCATCAGGAACGCCGCCTCGTCCGCGTGTGATGCGGGAAAGAAGATCGAAAAAACCCGCTCCACCGGCGGGCGCCACAGCACCGTGTGATTCGGGAGGAGCCCGGTGTTCGAATACCAGAGCTCGACTTCGGCCAGACGTTTGCCGAGACCCAGGAGCAAGACCAACGCCAGCGCGATGCGTCCGGCGGCGAGACTCCTGGGATCCGCGGACATGTATGTCCGCAAAAAACCCACCTTGGATTGAGGGCGGCTGGGCAGGGCTTCTAAGTTACGCCGTGCCGCAGCCGAAGTAGGCCGTGACGTCGTTGATCTCCCCTTGCTGGACGCGCTCGCACCAGGATCCGTAGAAGATGACGGTCTTGTTCTCCGGGCCGTAAGCCCATCCGTTCATCCGGGTCGCGTCGAACGGCACCGACTGGACCGGCGGGCCGGGGATGGAGATCTGAGTGCGGCCGGGATCCGCCGGGGGCTTCGCCAGCTTGAACTCGCACGAGATGATGCGCGCGGCAATGGTCCTCATCGCCATCTCGAGGCCCGCCCGGTCGGTGACGGCGTAGAACTTGGGGCTGCCCATACGCGCCTCCAGCCCGGCCTCGGCCAGCCGCTCGAGGGTGTTGAAGAACATGTCCGTGGTGGCGAGGCCCACCACGAACGTGTGGTACCCCTTCATAGCGGCCGTGGTCGTCACCGCCACCGAGCCATCGGAATCATCGATTTCCGCGCCGCCGCACGACTCGCCGCAGTTGGGGCAGGACTTCGTGCAACACGAGTTTCCCTTTGCATAGTAAGGAGCCGGGCACTTGCCGTCGCAGTTGGGACGGCCGTCGGTGGCGAGCAAAATGTACTTGCGCCCCGGATCCACGACCGTGTCGAGATACGTAATCGCCTCGTTCATGGCGGCCCTGGTGGGCGTCCCCCCGTTCGGGCCCTTCGTCCGGATGGCGCCGTCGATGGCGGCGTAGTTGTCCGGCGCCACCGGCACCTCAACCGGGGCGACGGCGCATGATCCGTCGCTGGGGAAGAAGCTGATCCCCCACTTGATTTCGGACTGTGTCGCCATCACCGCGCCGCGGATGGCCGCCGTGGTCTGTGCCCACAAGTTGCCCGTGCCGGTGGCCGGGACCTGGGTCATCGATCCGGATTTGTCGAGGACGATGACGACGTTGGGCGGGGGGCCCTTCTGGAGATCGAAATTCTCGATGCAATTATTGCCGTCGGGACGGCTGGCGTCCGGTGTGGTCGAACCGCCCCCGGCTCCGCCTGCACCGCTCCCACCAATGCCGCCCATGCTCCCCGCATCGCGTCCGCCGCTGCCCGGCCCGGCCCCCGTTCCCCCGGCGGCATCCACGCCGTCCCCGCCTTGCCCACCGCTGCCAGCGACCCCGCCGCCGGCGCCACTGCCGCCATTCCCACCGGGCCCGGCGCCGCCCGCCCCGTCGGTCCGCTTCCCGGCGGGAGAGCAACCGATGGCCAGAGCGAACATTCCGCCGAGCACCGGCAACCAACCGCGAGTGTTCATCGAAAAACTCCTTTAGTGAGGCGAAGCGCCACTATCCCACACAACCGGGGTCGGCACCACGCGGACAAGCCGGATGGTCGGGCCTATACTCGATGGAAGGCCATGAGCGCCCCCGTCTTCATCAAGAAACCGGCATCCTACGACGACATCGTCGCCCTTCCTGAGCATCTCGTCGGCGAGCTGGTTGACGGTGAGCTTTACGTCTCCCCACGACCTGCCGCGCCACACGCCAAGGTGGCTTCGGTGCTGGGAATGGACCTGGGGGGGCCTTTCCAGCGCGGCCGCGGCGGCCCCGGCGGGTGGTGGATATTGGACGAGCCGGAGCTGCACTTCGGGAGGGACGTCCTGGTACCGGACCTCGCCGGATGGCGGACCGAGCGGCTTCCTCGAGTTCCCCACGCCCCCTATTTCACCCTGGCGCCCGATTGGGTGTGCGAGGTGCTCTCCCGCTCGACCGCCAGGCTCGACCGGACACTGAAGCTGCCGCGCTATGGCAAGGCGGACGTCTCGCACGCCTGGGTGATCGATCCGGCGCTACAGACGCTGGAGATCTTTCGTCTGGATCGGGAGCGCTGGATTCTGGCCGGCGCCTTCACGGGCGAAGACAAGGTCCGGGCCGAGCCCTTTGACGCCGTGGAGCTCGATCTCGCCGCGCTCTGGACCCAGGAGGAGGAAGCGGCGGCGGCCGCGGCCCCGGAGCCGCCGGCAACCAAGTAGCCCGCTTCGACGCTACGGAGCTGCGGGGCGTGGGGCGGCGGCGCCGGACGCGCGGGCCTGAGGCAAGAGCTCACGGACGACGTTGTCCGCGCCGTAGACCGTGCGCAGCGATTCGATGAGCGCGGCGCTGGACACCATGACCGTGCGGTTCATCGATTCGTCGAAGTAGTACGCGCCCCCCAAGGATTGGATGTTGCCGTCGAACACCAGACCGATCACTTCACCGTCCTTGTTGATGGCGGGGCTGCCCGAGTTGCCGCCAATGATGTCGTTGGTGCTGACGAAGTTCATCGGCGTGTCGAGGGCGAGCTTGCCCTTGGTATCCAGCCATCGCTGTGGCAGGGCGAAGGGATCACGGCCGGTGTGCCGTTCGAAGGCGCCCGCGATGGTGGTAAAGGGGGCGATGGCACGTCCATTTTCCTCGTAGCCCTTCACGGCGCCGTAGGAAAGACGCAACGTGCCCGTCGCATCCGGATAAGAGCTGGTGCCTTGCACTTCGAAGATGGCCTTGGCGATCAGCTCACGGTGTTTCTTCTCGGGTGCCTCGATCTCGTCTTCGAAGCGCTTACGCAGGGCGCGCCCGTCGGCGTCGATGGCAAGAGCCATCTTGATCATGGGATCCGTCGAGGCCTCGATGGCGACCTTGCCGCCCTCCCACAGCTTCCGCCGCAAGGCCACGTCGTCGAGCTTGGTCCCGCTCACCAGCGCGTTGGCAAGACCGTCGGGGGACTGCTTGCCCAGGACCTTCTTGACGAACGGGTCGTCGGCGCCCAGCGATTCGCGCATCTTCGTCAGCGAAAATGTCAAAGTCAGCTCCTCCAGCTCTTTGTAGATGGGCGCCGGGGAGAAAAGTCCGTTCTGCAGCGACGCCAGCGCCGAATCGCGGAATTCCCGCAGACGATCGCCGTTCGGCTTGGGTCGCTCGTCGGCGGCGCGGACCAGCGTGCGCGCTATGCCGAACAAGGACGACTGGAATCCACTGCCGCGCTCCGCAAACGCCAGCGGCTTGCCGATCTTCTTGAGGTCGGCCTGGGCCTTCGCCACCACGTCCCACGACGCCCCGTAGAGCTTCTTCTTCTTCGGGTCCTTGTTGATCTTGGCGCGCAGCTCCGCTTCCGCCTTGGCCTTTTGCTCGAAGAACGTCTTGCCCAGCAGCGCCTCGTGCTGGCCGTTGCTCGCCTTGAAGCTGTTCTCCAGGCCGAAGAGCAACGTCTGAGCGATGCGCTTCTGCTCGGGGCCGCGCCGCGAGAACTCGGTGAGGATGCCGCGCAGCTCGGCCGACCGCTTGAGGAACCCCGGCAGGGACACGTCGCGCAGGTACTCGAGCTGGGCCACCGTGTGCAGTCGCTGGGTCGACCCGGGGTGCCCGGTGACGATCACCAGGTCGTTTTCCCGCGCCCCCGCCGGGCTCCACCGGAAGAAATGCTCGGCCTTGACGGGCTTGTCGCCGTCGTAGGCGCGCAGAAACGTCACGTCCAGGTCCCAGCGCGGGAACATGAAGTTGTCCGGATCGCCGCCGAAGAACGCGATGCCGAACTCGGGCGCGAACACCAAGCGGACGTCGCTGTATTTCTTGTACTTGTACAGGTGATAACGGCCGCCCGCGTACAGCGTAACTACGTTGCATTCCTGGCCGCCCGTCGAGCAGTCCTTCTCGATCTTGCTCATCTCGGCCTTGTGGGCTTCGTTGAACTTCTGGTCGGCGAGTCCCTTCGTAGCCGCCGCCAGGCGGGCGGTCACATCCTCGATCCCGACGAGCTGCCGCAGCTCCAGCGCCGGGCATTTCAACTCCTCGGCGGGAGTCTTTGCGAGAAAGCCGTTCTTCATCAGGTCGCGCTTTGCGTTCGACACTTGCTCGATGCAACGCTGGGCGCAGTGGTGATTGGTCATCACCAGCCCGCCCTCGGATACGAACGATGACGAGCAGCCGCCACCGAACTTGAGCGAGGACAGCCGCGTGTGATCCAGCCAGTCCTGCGTCGGCGACCAACCGTATTTCTTCTGGACGCGATCCTTGGGGAAGTTGTCGAACGTCCACATTCCTTCGTCCGCGCGCGCCGTGGCCGCCAAGGCCAGGATCGAGGCGAGGACAACCGACGACACCACAGAGACGGCGGATGGTTTCATGCCGCAGGGGTAGACCGAGTTTCGGGCCAGGTCAAGCGCGGGGCGGCTCAGCCGCCGTACTTCCAACCCGTGCTGCGCAGGACCAGGCTCTCGCCGGCACGGTGGACACCGGCGCCGGCCACGGCGCCGACATAGAGCCAGTGATCGCCGCGTTCGATCTTGTCGACCACCCGGCACTCCAGGAACGAAAGCGCCTCCTTCAATATCGGGGCGCCGGTTTCGGCGGTGTAAAACTCCACCGTCGCCAGCTTGTTGCCCACTCGCGTCACCGGGCGCAGGAAATGGGCGGCCAGCTCCTTCTGCCCGGCTTCAAGAACGTTGATAGTGAACACCCCCGTGTCCGCGATCATCGCCTGCGACGTCGTCCCCTCGCGCACGGCGATGGCCACCAGCGGCGGGTCGAACGACGTCTGGGTCACCCACGTCCCCAGGTACGCGTTGACGTCGTGGTCTTCATTGCGCGTTCCAATTACGTAAACACCATAGTTGAAGGACCGCAGCGCCTGCGTCTTGGCCTCCCCTTCCATTTCAGTTAAACCTAGCGCTTAGTCGGTGATTGTCTACAGTCCTCTCCGTATCAATGAACGACCACGGGGAATACTACGGCTTGCCTGGAGCCCCATCGCCGCCTGACGACCTGGTCGCGCGGCTACGCGCCGCCGTGGCCGCCAAGGGGCCCGCCTATCGCGCGCGCACTCGGCACGTGCTGGACGGGGGAGCGCCCCGGTACACCAACCGGCTCATCCTGGAGACCAGCCCCTATCTGCTGCAGCACGCCCACAATCCGGTGAGTTGGCATCCCTGGGGCGACGACGCGTTCGAGCAAGCGCGACGGTTGGGAAGGCCGGTCTTCCTGTCCATTGGATACTCCACCTGCCACTGGTGCCACGTGATGGAGGAGGAGTCGTTCGAGGACGAGGACATTGCGCGCCGAATGAACGAGCGGTTCGTCTGCATCAAGGTCGACCGCGAAGAGCGGCCGGATGTGGATGCCATCTACATGAGCGCCACCCAGCAACTCACGGGCTCGGGGGGCTGGCCCATGAGCGTTTGGCTGAACGCGGATCGCCAGCCCTTCTTCGCGGGGACGTATTTCCCGCCGCGGGCGGGGGCGCGCGGCGCGCGGCGCGGGTTCTTCGAGCTGTTGGGGGAGCTGAGCGAGACCTGGACGCGCGATCCGGAGCGGGTCGCGAGGGCGGCGGCAGCGTTGACGCGCGCCGTGCAAGAGGACATCGAGGGCCCGCGGCGCAGCGATACCGGGCCGCAGACACCGCCGACGGCGGCGCACGAGGTGATCGCCGCGACCGTCGAATACTTCAAGCGGGCGTTCGACGACCAGCACGGCGGGCTGCGACGGGCGCCCAAGTTCCCGTCGAATGTGCCGGTCAGGCTGCTGCTGCGGCACCACCGTCGCACCGGCGACGGGGTCGCGCTGCACATGGCGACGCTGACGCTGGCGAAGATGGCGGCGGGCGGGCTTTTCGATCACCTGGGCGGCGGGTTTCACCGCTACTCGACCGATGAGCGCTGGTTGGTCCCGCACTTCGAGAAGATGCTCTACGACAACGCGCTGCTGGCGGTGGCGTACGCGGAGGCCCAGCAGGCGACGGGCCGCGCCGATTTCGCGCGGATCCTGCGGCAGACGCTGGACTATGCGCTGCGCGAAATGACGTCGCCGGACGGCGGCTTCTATTCGGCGACCGACGCCGACTCCGAAGGGGTCGAAGGGAAATTTTTCGTGTGGTCCGAATCGGAGATCCGGAAGGGGCTCGGCGAGGACGGGACGACGACGGGGCGCTTCCTGCGCTACTACGACGTCACGCCCGGGGGCAACTTCGAGGGGGCGAACATCCTCAACGCGCCGCGCCCCGACGAGGAGGAATGGGCGGCGCTGGCGGAGGCGCGGCGGACGCTGTACGACGCGCGCGCGCGGCGCATCCCCCCCCTGCGCGACGAAAAGATCCTGGCGGCGTGGAACGGGCTCATGATCTCGGCGATGGCGGTGGGCGGTCGGGTTCTAGGCGAGGATCGCTACGTTCGCGCGGCCGTTCGGGCCGCCGGATTCGTGCTCGACCGAATGCGCGTCGGCGGGCGGCTGATGCGCGCGTTCAAGGAAGGCCGGGCGCGGCCGGCGGGATACCTCGACGACTATGCGTTCCTGGCTGCCGGCTTTCTCGATCTCTACGAGGCGAGCTTCGAGGGGCGCTGGCTGAAGGAAGCGCTGGCGCTGTCCGAACAGGTCGAGGCCCTGTTTGCCGACGACGTCGGAGGCGCGTGGTTCATGACCGCGCGCGACCACGAGACCTTGCTGGCCCGCGAGAAGCCGAATCACGATGGCGCAGAGCCCGCGGGCAGCTCGGTGGCGTTGATGAACGCCGTGCGTCTGGCCGCGCTGACCGACGACGACGGCTGGCGGCGGATCGTGGATCGGGCGATGGCGTCGCTGCGCGCGTTGTGGGCGGAGCGCCCCGCGGCGATGACCGAGGCGCTGCTGGCGCTGGACTTCGCGGCGGCGTGTCCCCGTCAGGTGGCGGTCGTGTGGCCGCCGGGCAGCGCCGGTGAAGCGGCGCTGCCGCCCCTGCTGGCGGTGCTGCAGAAGACGTTCGCTCCGGCGAAGGTGGTGGCGGCCGCGGCGGAGGGCCCCGACCTCGATGAGCTTGCCGCCACCGTCCCGTTCGTCGCCGGGAAGGTAGCCATGGACGGCCGCCCTACGGCATACGTATGCGAACAGGGCCGCTGCGAGCGGCCCACGACGGATCCCGAAGTCTTCGCTCGCCAACTGACCGCCCTTTAGAACGCCCCGGCGCGACGCGCGCTACATGCGCTCTGGCGCTTCGATGCCCAGGAGGTCCAGGCCCCGCGCCAGCGCGGCGGCGGTCAGGCCGCAAAGCGCCAGACGGTGCTCGCGCTCGGGGCCGTCGGCTTTGAGCACCGGGCAGCTCTCGTAAAATCCGGTGAACGCCGTCGCCAGACGGTGCAGGTAGCCGGCCAGACGATGGGGCTCCGCGGTCTCGGCCGTCCGCGCGAGAATCGAAGCCAGCTCCAGGAGCTGGAGGGCCAGCGCGCGCTCGGCGGGGGCGGTCGGGCGGCCGAGGCGCGGCGCCGCCGCGCTGCCGGAGGCGTCCGCGCGCCGCAGAATCGATCGGATGCGCGCGTGCGCGTACATGAGATACGGCGCCGTGTTGCCGTCGAAGGCCAGCATCTTGTCCCACGAAAACATGTAGTCCTTGATGCGCTCGGTGGAGAGATCGGCGTATTTGACCGCGCCGATGCCCACGGCGCGCGCGATGGCAGCCCGCTCGGTCGGGTCCATGTCGGGCGCCTTCTGCGCCAGCACGGCGGCCGCGCGCTCCCCCGCTTCGTCGAGCAGATCGGTCAGGCGCACGGACTCGCCGCTGCGGGTCTTGAGCATCTTCCCGTCCGGCCCCAGCACCGCGCCGAAGGCCACGTGCTCCACGCGAACCCCCGCATCCACCCAGTCCGCGCGACGGCCCACCGCCGCCACCATGCCCAGGTGCATCGCCTGCGGGGCACCGACGACGTACAGCAGCCGGGTGCCGCGCAGCTCGCGCGTCCGGTAGCGCAGGGCGCACAGATCGGTGGTTGCGTAACCGTAGCCGCCGTCTTGCTTGCGCACGATGAGCGGGACGCGGGCGCCCTCGCGGCCGGTGAAGCCGTCGGGAAAAGCGCACAGCGCGCCCTCGCTTTCCTCCAGCAAGCCGAGCTTCCCGAGCTCGTCGATCACCTCCGCCAAGCGCGGCTGGTAGAAGCTCTCTGGAACGATGTCGCTCCGTTCGAGAAGGACGCCGAGCCGAGCGTAGACGCTGTCGATGTGGCCCAGAGACACGTCGCACAACCTTTGCCAGAGCGCCCGCGACGGCGGATCTCCACCTTGCAGCGCCACCACCCGGCGGCGCGCGCGCTCGGCGAAGGCGACATCGGCGTCGAACTTGGCGCGGGCCTCCTGGTAGAACGCGTTCAAGTCGCTGATGTCCGTCTCGCCGGCGCCGGCGCCAGCGGAGCTGTCGAGCATGTGCTCGATGAGCATGCCGAAGGGCGTGCCCCAATCGCCCAGGTGGTTCTGTCGGAGGACGTCGTGCCCTAGGAACGCCAGCACGCGGCACAGGGCGTCGCCGATCACCGTGCCGCGGATGTGCCCGACGTGCATCTCCTTGGCCACGTTGGGCGACGAATAGTCGACGATCACGCGGTCGGCCGGCTTACCGTGTGGCACGTCCAGGCGCGGGTCGGCCAGCATCCGTCCGAGCTGCGCCGCCATCCAGCCATCGTCCAACGTCAGATTCACGAAGCCGGGCCCGGCGATGGTCACGGCCGCGCAGAGATCGCGTACGTCGAGCGCCGCGACGAGCGCGTCGGCCACCTGTCGCGGCGGGCGGCGCAGCCGCTTGCCCAGCCCCAACGCCACGTCCGCCTGGTAGTCCGCGTGGGCCGACGGATGCAAGGCAGGATTCGCGTCAGCGGCGTCCGCGCCGAACGCGCGCCCGAGGGCATCGCCGAAGCGGCGCGCAAGCTCTCTCGACGGATCGGCCATGACGCGCGCCAGTCTATCAGCCCGCCCCGCGGTCAGAGCCGATACGGCGAGGGGCGGCGCACGGGGAAAAGCGCGTCCGAGATGCTGCGCGCGTCCACACCGAGGTGCGCCGCCAGGTCGCGCAGCACCACGACGCCGATGCGCCCCTCGGGCGGGCGCAGCAAGGCGCGCACGAACCCGGCGCCGAGCGGCCGTCCCGCGATCCGCGACGCGACCTCGGCCAAGTCACCCCGGTCCGCCGCCGCCCCCGCCGGTGTGTGGCGCGCCAGCTCCCGCTTGACCGCCAGCGCCGCGCGCAACGTGGCGTGATACGCGATGATGAGCGGCATCCAGAGCTCGACGGACGCCGCGCCGCTCGCGGCGGCGCCCGCGGCCGAAGCGCGGCGCTCGAGCTCGGCCAGGCCCAGGCAGTCGAGCTCGCGCAGACAGCCGGGAAACCCCCGCGCGAGCCCGACCAATGTCGCGCGCGCGGGGCCGGGCGCGCCGCCTTCGTCCCGGCGGCGCCGCAGGTCCGCCAGCGCGAGGTACTTGCGCTCCAGATCCCGAAGCTCGGCTTCCGTCGGCGCCGTGCCCGCCAATATCAACGGGCGGTGGCCGTCGGCGTTGCGGCCGGCACCGGGGCGGGCGGCGGCGCGAGGAAAGCGCCCTCGGGCTCGAGCACGCCGATGATGTGCTCTTTCGGATTCAGGTACTTGCGCGCCGCCGCCCCGACGCGCGCAGACGATACCTTCGCGACCGCCTCCGAGATGTCCGGAATGAGCTTCGGATCGTCGCCGAAGGCGTAAGCGTTCACCAGCTTGCCGTTCCAGAACGCATTGCTCTTGAGGTCGACCTCGTGCGCCCGCACCCTCGTCTCCTTGATCTTGGCGATGACGTCTTCGCCGATGCCCTTGTCCTGGATCGCCTTGATCTCGTCGAACACCGCGCGCTTGAGCTTGTCTACGTTCTCGGGCGCGCATCCAAAACTGATCCGAAAGCCGTATTCGGGTCGCGGACGCCGGCTGATGCCGCCGCCGACGCTGACCCCGTACACGCCCCCCATGTCTTCGCGCAGGACCTCGCGGAGCCGGATCCGCAGCGCGTCGCCCAGCATGCGCATGTCGTTCTCGGTGTCGCGCGACCACCGTTCTTTTCCGTGATAGGTCACAACGACCATGCTCTTCGGCTCCTGGCCTTTGCGGACGGTCTTCTGGTGCAATCCGCGCGGCGGCCTGACATTGACGTCGCGCCAGGTTTCCTTGCGCCCCTTGGTCGGCAGGCTGCCGAGGTAGGTCTCGACCAGCGGCTTGAGCGTGTCGAGCTGGACGTTGCCCACGAACACGAATGTGAAGTCCCCCGCCTCCGCGAAGCGGTCGCGGTAGATGGCCAGCGCCTTGTCGATGTCGACGTTCTTCAACACTTCGGGCGTGGTGGGGCGGCGCCGGCGGTGGTTCTGCGACATCAATACCTGCATGTCCTCGAAGAAAGTCACCTCGGGAGACACCCGCCGGTTGCGTACCTGCTCGGTCTCCCTCGCGCGCCACACTCCGAACGCCTGTTCGTCGCGCCGGGGCGCCACGAAGGTCAAGTGCACGAGCTGCAGCAGGGTCTCGAGGTCCGCCGGCGATCCCCCCGCCGAAACCACCTCCTCGAGCTCGTTGATGTGCGCGCTCGCGTAGGCGATTTTCCCGGACAACGCCTTGCGGAGCTGGATCGCGTCCAACGGGCCGAGCCCCCCTTCGGACGCGACCTCGCTCGCGAACAACGCCGAGTCGAATTCCGCGTCCTTGACCAACGAATGCCCGCCCGGCGAAAACCCGGTGAGTCTCACTTGGTCGTTGCTGAAATCGGTGGGCTTGACGACGACCCGAGCGCCGTTTCCCAGCTTCCATTCGACGACGCCAATCTCCGGGATGGTCTTCTCGGAGACCACCTTCGCCTTGGCCGTGATCGGGGGCGGCACCGTCATCAGGGGCACCGCCGCGACCGCGTCCTCGAAGGGCGAAAGGGTTCGGCTCTCCACGGCGCGCGCGACCGCCAGCAAAGACTCGCCGCTCGGCTTCTTCATCGTCGCCGGTCCGCTCACGGCGACGACGCGGCTGCCATTCCACTGCCGGGCCAGGCTGTTGAGCTCCGCCAGCGTGTAGCTGGGCAGGAGCTTTTCCACCAGCGCGAGCTCGGCTTCGATGCCCGGCATGGATTCCTTCTCCAGGAAGTGGCGCACCATCTCGGCGGCGAATCCGCGCGCCTCGTTCTTGTCGCGCTGCAAGACGGCCTGCTGGTACTGCCGCAACACGTCCTTCTTCGATCGCTCGAGCTCGGTCGCCTGAAACCCGTGTTGGTCGACGCGTCGCGCTTCCTCCAGCAGCACTTCCAATCCGCGCGGCAAGGCCTCTTCTTTGACGCCCGCGATCTGGAGGAACACGTCGGCCCCGCGCACCATCGCTCCGGTCTGCGACAACGCAAACAAGAACGGCGCGTCCGGCCGCCGCCGGACCTCGTCCAGCCGAGCGTTGAACATGGCGTGGTAAAGCTGCTCGGCGACCATGCGGCGGTAGTCCCGCGCGCTGCGCCGCGGCCGCGGCGGCAGCTTGTTGTAGACCGTCACGCTGCTCTGGGGCATCTCCGGATCGGTCTCGATGCTGATCAGGGTCTCGCGATGCGCAGGCATGGGCTCTGGCACGCGGGGGGGCGGGTTCGCGGGCATCGACAGGCTCGAGAACTCGGCGGTGATGCGCTTTTCGATATCGTCCGTCTGAAAGTCGCCGACCGCGATGACCGCCATCAAATCGGGCCGGTACCAGTCCTTGTAGTAGCGGACCAGCGCCTCGGGCGGCGCCTTCTTGATGATGTCGGGCGTGCCGATGGGCAATCGGCGCGCGTACTTCGAGCCGTGAAATAGGACCGGCGCCTGTTTGTCGAAGATGCGCATGCCTGCGCCGCGCCCCAGCCGCCACTCTTCCAGCACCACGCCCCGCTCCTTCTCGATCTCGGCGGCGTCGAAGCTCATGTCGCCGGCCCAGTCGCGCAGCACGCTCATGGCCTTGTCCACCAGCTCGGGCTTGTCGGTCGGAATCTGGAGCATGTAAACCGTCTCGTCGAACGACGTGTACGCGTTGAGGTCAGGCCCGAACTTCGCGCCTGTGCGCTCCAGAAAGTCGACCAACGCCTGCTTGGGGAATCGCCGCGTCCCGTTGAAGCCCATGTGCTCGACGAAATGCGCCAGCCCACGCTGGTCGTCGCTTTCCTGGACCGATCCGGTATTGATCGCCAGCCAGAGCTGCGCGCGCTTTTCGGGCTTCTTGTGCGGCAGGATGAAGTAGGTGAGCCCGTTCGACAGCTTGCCGACCTTGATTCGAGCATCCACCGGCAGCGGCCGATCCAGCTCGTCGTCGGGTTGAGCCGCTGGCGTCGCGGAAGCCGCTGCCGCGGCCGGCTGTAAAGGCGCGGACGACGGCGGCGCGCCTGCCGGGGCGGTGGCACAAGCGGCCGCCAGGCAGGAAATCAGCAGCGAAGATCCGACCAGACGAGACGAAAGGTATCGACGCAT
>Ga0187894_10000313_pt1 | contig 65590 bp, 49 predicted proteins | sample GBC1701081metaG_FD_136650 | JGI IMG/M metagenome (GOLD analysis project Ga0187894, IMG submission 136650) | White microbial mat communities from a lava cave in the Kipuka Kanohina Cave System on the Island of Hawaii, USA - GBC170108-1 metaG ... | reverse complement strand
GATTTCGAAGCCGGGAAGCTCGGCGAGGCTTGGCAGATAAATGCCGACCCGAAAATCATCATCAGCAGCGGTCCGTTCATGGTCGATTCGGTGCAGACGGGCGAACGCGTCACGCTGAAACGCGACCCGAACTATTGGAAAAAAGATTCGGCCGGTAACCAGCTTCCTTATCTGGACGCCATCGTGCTTGAAATCGTAAGCGAAGCGAACAACACGTTCGCGCGTCTGCGGCAAGGCACCATCGACGTTGCCGACCGCATTCGCACCTCCGATTTTGCCGCGCTGAAAACGACGACTGAAAGCGCTGTCAAGCCGCACGACGCCGGCCCAAGTCTTGGCACGGATCATATCTGGTTCAATCTGAACACCGCGAAAATGGGCGGCGACTCGCTCGAGGCAACGCCGAAATACAAATGGTTCAGCGACAAGCGGTTTCGTCGCGCGGTTAGTCACGCGATCGATCGTCAAACGATCTCAAACACGACGCTTCAGGGTCTCGCGACGCCGATCTTCGGCTTCGTCCCGGCCGGAAACCGCGCGTGGTTGAATGCGAATTTGCCGAAGACGGAGTATGACCTTGAAAAGGCTCTCGGCATTTTGAAAGAAGCGGGCTTCGCGCAAAAAGATGCCGGCGGAAAGGCGGAGCTTTTCGACGGCGCGGGAAACCGCGTGGAATTTACGATGATCGTCCCGGCCGAAAACGAGCCGCGAAAGCTAATGGCCGCCGTCATTCAGGAAGACCTCGCGAAACTCGGCATGAACGTAACAGTGGCGCCGGTCGATTTTCAGGGACTGACCGAGCGGTGGACGACCTCGTTCGATTACGACGCGATACTTCTCGGCAGCTCGCTCACGGCCACTGACCCTTCGGGCTTTGCCGGCTTTCTCACCAGCAGCGGCGGCGTGCACCAGTGGCGGCCAAAGCAGGTAAAGCCGGCCACGGAATGGGAAGCGAAGATCGACCAGCTCTTTGCCCGGCAGGCACAGGAAACCGATCCGGCGGCGCGTAAGAAAACCTTCGATGAAATTCAAACCATCATCGCCGAAGAAATGCCCATCGTCCCAATCGTCTCCCGCCACATTGTCTCGGCCGCGAACGCAAAGGTCGGCAACATCGCCACCAGCAGCGTCCTGCCGTATTCGCTTTGGAATGCTGAATGGCTCTATGTGCAGCAATGAAGAAAAAGAGGATGTATGAACGTGCGGGCTTCTGCAAAAGAAAATGCGAAAGCCCGCACTCAGGGTAAGGAAGGAGGGGATATTCTGAAGAGTCGGTTGCACTAACATTCTGATATCGCCCTTACTAACGTGCGGGCTTCTGCAAAAGAAAAAATGCGAAAGCCCGCACTCAGGGTAAGGAAGGAGGGGATATTGAGAAGGGTCGGTTGCACTAACATTCTGATATCGCCCTTACTAACGTGCGGGCTTCTGCAAAAGAAAAAAAGGCGATGCCGGGAGAGGCATCGCCGGTAAAGATCGCTCATTGTGAAGAGCGACCGCAAACAGGCACGTTTTTACTGGAGCCTGATGAAAGTTATCTTCTTGGTTATCGGGTTGACCGTGAACCGGAAGAGTCCTGCGATCTCATTGCTTGTCGCCGAGACGAACGAGTCGTCGCCGCTGGAACGCGTGCCTCCGTTGGCGTTGGGCGAGCCTTCGGGCAGAAGCTGCGTCGTCGCAATGTTGAACGTTGAAGGGCCATTCAGATAACCGAGCACGCGGAGTATGTACGTCGTGTTAGGCTGCACGCCCGACGAGACGAATTCCGTTGCCGTCGCGCCTGCCGAACGGGTGATCACCTGGCCGTCGGCCGTTCGCAGCTCGAAATCGAGATCGATAGCCGTCGCCGATGTCAGCGTGGCTTCGAGCGCAATGGCGTCCGATTGCGTCGTGATAAGAACATCGTCCCACGTGATGCCTTTGAACGTAGGGTTGCCCCACGTCGCGCTTGCGTCTGGATCGGCCGTTCCGGTCGGCTCGCCGCCCACCAGCGCTCCGGTTCTCGTCTCGTTGTAGAGCGAGTAAACGATCGGCGGCGGAGGATCGTCCGTGCCGTCGCCCGTCTGCGAGCCGTTGCCGACGGTGCTGCCCGCGAATGCGTTACCAAATATCCTCGCATCGAACGTGAAGATCTGCAGCATCGGGTTATTGAATTCCATCCGCTTGGCCGACGAAGTCGCGCCTAGCGCGAGCGACTGGTTAAAGATAAAAGTGTTGCCATTCGCATCGGCATTCCTGACGGTGACCGACGGATTGGAAATCTTCGTTATCTGAAACTCGATCGGCGTGTAGATTGTCTTATCGGTCGAAAATGCGCCGCGTGCGTTGGTGAGTTTCGTGTCAAACGAAGTGACGGTGCCCGCGAAGCTGATGTTCGAAAGCGTCGAATCGACCTGCGCCGTCAAATTCTGCCGCGTTTGCTTCGGTCGCGATGAGCCGGAAAGTCGAGAGAAACCGACTTGCCCGGTGGAGTTTACGTTGATCGTGCGAACAACGTATTCGCTGTCGAACAAATTGCTCAAACCTGCGGGCGTGAAGATTTCGAACACCTTGCCCTGGTCCTCATAAGTCAGCGTCGAGCCGTCCACGTAAGCAACGTGGCGATAGCCCGTCGTCGAATCGTCACCGTCGTCGAATACGCGGCGGCCGTTCGGCTCACGCTGGCCGGCAAGTGCGGTTTTTCGCTTCAGAATCTGATACGCGAGAGCGCCGTTTACGCTGTTCCACGAAACGCGGAGCGAACGAGGTGAAGCGGGTGCCGTTCTCACGTTTCTCGGTGCCGCAAGCGCCGCCTGGTTGCCGGCGAAGGGCTGCACCTGGGTTGAGATCGTAACCCTGTTCGCCGAAAATTCGCGGGCGTTGACGCCGAGCTCCTTCGAGGCGAAAAGCTGTTCGATCAAGGCGCGGTGAATGCCGGGCGCCGCCGAATCGGTCGTGTTCGACGAATACAGAAGCTGGTCGGCGACGATCAGGGCGTCGCGTGCCTTAACCATAGTGTCCGGCGCCGTCGTGCCGAGAATATACATCGAGCCAAGAAAATCTCGCTCAAAAATATTCGTTCCGCGCGTGATCGCCTTTGTCGGCAAACCGGTGTCGGGAATAGGCCGCTTGAACTGGGTGTTCTGCGGGTAAATGCGGTTTAGCATCTGGCGGAATTCCCACATTGTGGACATGTAGATCTCGCCGTCATAATGTTCCTGGAGGCTCGGCCGGCCGGCGATGATGCGGGTTGCAAAATCGGAATACTTCAGCGTCGAATTCGCGGTGCGGATGTAGCCGATCGAATCGGGATCGCGGCCAATGTCGCGAAATGCTTGCCGCAGGCGATAGCCGTTCACGACGTATTCGCCGAGCGTCGGACTGTCCGTGATGGTGAATGCCCACATGTCTGCCTGACCCTCGTTCAATGCGCTGCCCTCCGCGCCTTCGAATCCGGCGATGGGCGACGTGATTGCGTGCATTCCTTCGTGATAAGGAACCGTGCCTTCGAGCGCGGTGTCGTTAAAGAGAAATCCGTGTCCGTACGACGTCGGGTTGATGACGACCGGCGATTTCATTCCGGTGAATTCCTCGACGATCGGCGTCAGGTTAAGCGCGAATGCGTTGTCAAGACCCAAAACTTTTTGAACAAATTCCGGATCGTCCGGCGGCGGATATTCGCCGCCCGTGATCGGCGTGATTACGTCAGGAATGTGAACCGTTGCCGGCAGCGGAGTTGACGAATTCGGATATTCGTCCGGAAAGCTGCCGGTCGAGCCAAAGGTACCGGCGTCGCCAGCACGGTGCAGGTGATCGACATATTCGAGCAGATAGGTCGTGAAGAAAAACGCGTTGATCTCGTCCTGATGCTCTGCCGGTTCCGCGAAATGGTCTTGCTCGTTCGTTCGCGCTTCGAAGGCGACGGGATTGTTTTGGGCGAAATGCCACGTTCCCAAAGCTGCCTGCGCGAAGGGCTGTTTGGTCGCGAGCGCGTTGTTGACGATCGTGTGCGTTCCGGTGAGCGTTCCGTTGAGACCCGTCACGACATTAGACGCGTCGAACTTGCGAAGCTGAGCACGAACCTGGTCGCACGGACGGTCGCCGCATACGCTTATGATGCCCTGATTTTTCAGCTCATCGGTAATTCGCGGGAATTTCGGATAGATGTCCGCGGTGAAGGGCAGCACGTCGGGTGCCTGTTGATATGCGACGAAATCGCGTCGGCTCACAGTCTCGCCGGTATGTGCATCGACCGAGATGATGTAAAGGCCGAACGGATTCGTTGAAAATTTCGCGACTTTCCAGACGAGCTTGTAGCCGTCCGCTGTCGGATAAATTCCGAGCTGCGGCTCGAGCTGGGCGATCGGAGCCGCTTGCTGCGTCAAAATCCCGAGACCGGTCTGGAGGAGATTTGAAACCGCCTGCGGAATATTCGCGGCAAACTGTGCGAGGTCGGCGTCAGCCGCCGCACGCGCCTGTTGGGCGGAGAGCGTCGGCTGCGTGTCAACGTTTATGCCGTTGAAGAACGGGCCGGAAACCATCACGACTTGCTTGTTCGCGTTCATCACCACGCCCACACCGCCATTTTGCACCGGAATGCCGTTGAACGTCTGGTTGAAACGAACCATATGCCCGCCTAAGGCTTCCTGCGCGTGGAAGAATCGGAGGTCGTTCGCGCTTGAAACTCCGAACAGCGACGGATTCTGGCTGAGGAACGCGCGTGCCGCTTCTTCCGCCGTGCCGCTGAAAGGCTGCGACGCGAAGTCGTACATCACATCCGGCGAGCCGCCGAAATCGTTCCAGCGGACGGTCATATTCGGCGCGCCGGTTACGGTTTTCAAATTCGCGATCGCCGTAAGCTGTTCGCCGTTAGCGACGCGCGTGTTCGCCAGATTGCGTGACTCATTAAGATCGAAATTGGGAGCGGGCCGCTGATAGATCTTTGCGAGCGGGTCTGTGTTCGGCGCGGGAGCGGCCTCCTGCGTGCTGAACGGCTGCCAAAGCACGACGGCCACCGCTGCGATAAAAATAATTGCGAGCGCGAGGCGGAAGCCGTTCGAGCTTTTCAAATGTGCAAGTGTCGTTTTCATCTCTCCTCCAAGGTTTTCTTTAAAAAGTTCTTAATTCGGGGGCGCGGAGCCATGGATAAAATCCAGGGGGCTCCGCGTCTCCTGTCCCGCTCCATGCCCCCGCGAGGAGCGAGAAGCTGAAATTAGCCGCCGGTTGAGAACAGCGAGCGGTAAGTGATCAGCCGCCCTGCCAAATCCGCGCGCGTGACGGTCGAAGCTGGTTCGAAACGCGGTCCCGGCACTGCGATAAACTGTCCTGGTCCGATCTGCCTGATCTCGGCCGGAAATGCTTCGAACAGTCCCTTGTCGATCGCGATCTGCACGTAGCCGCGAAGCGCGCTCGGTATCTGCGCGTTATCGGTGAGCGCGATTCCGCCGGACGTAACGGTCGAGCCGGCAAGATCCCGCGCCGCCGCATCGTGTCCGAGTGCCTTAACGAAAGCGACGGCGAGATCGAGTCGATTGACGTTTGCATTCGGGCTCAATGTCGTGCCGGAAAAGCTCATCATTCCCGTCGGGAGAAAATCGAAATCGCGCAGAGTCGAGCCGTTGGCGGTAACTGCTTCGGCGATGCTTCTCAGATCTGCCGATACGTCCGTGAATTTCGGCGCCGCGGCCAGCGACTGACGCAGGCTCGTGTTCAGCAAAAGCGAGCGGGCAAGGTCGCCGCGGGTTACGTTGACATTCGGCCGGAAGCTGCCGTCAGCGTAGGTGTCGATGAAACGGTTCCTGATCGCAGCTTCGATGGTGGACTGCTGCGGGTGACCCGCGATGTCGGTGATCACCGGCAGAATGAATCTGACCTGATTGATGACTCCGTCAACCGGCCCAGGCGCGGCGATCTGCGTCGGCGATCCAACGCCGGGAACCGCCGTCAGGCCGCTGGCGCCGCGAACTTCGATCCGCCATATTCCCGCCTCGGGATTCTGCACGGTTATCTCGCGCTTATTGGTACCGATGACCGGAAGCGGAATGCTCGTCGCTCCGAATGCGACGCCGCTGGGACTGAAAGCGCGGATGCCGACCAGATTGCCCGTGCCTTCTTCGGCAGCCGTATCAACGGTAGCCGAAATATCGAGCACGCTGATGTTCGGCTGGACGGTAAACGTCGTCGAGTTTGTCGAGCCGGCGCCGGAAACCGTCGGGTCGTAATCGATGCGAAACGCCTGCTGCGGCTGGCGATCCTCACCGAAGACGGCGTTGAACGACACATTCTGAAAGTTTTTGTAATTACGGGTGCGGTTGAATACCTTATCGACCGCCGCGTAGGCGTTTATGTAGCCTGCTCCGACCTCGTAATCTTCGTAACCCGGCATCCGCGATGCCGTATCAACAAGAATCTGCTTGATCTCGTCGGGCGTGAGCGTCGGGTCGGCGTCGAGCATCAATGCAACCACGCCGGCCGCAAATGGAGTTGCCATCGAGGTGCCGGAGATTTGCGTGTAGAAGGGAATCATTCCCGGCGGAAGCTCTGTATCGGCTGTTGTGCCGTTTGCAGTAAGATTAAGGGTCGAACGAACCGATACGATGTCGGTCGTGAACCGCGAAGCATTGCTCTCAAACGCCCGTCCCGTTCCCGGTGCGACCAATGTCGGAGCGTCGTTGTCGTTGAGCGGATTGTTGTCGCTCAATCGTTCGTTGCGCGGAGTTCCGCGTGACGAAAAGTCGGCGAGCGTGCCTTCCTTCGTTCCGGCGCCGACTCCGATCACCCACGGAGCTTGCGCGTACGGGCTGAGCGTGTCCTTCGCCGCGCCGTCGTTTCCGGCGGAAAAGAGCACCATCATGTTTCGCTCGTATGCTTTCCGGCTGGCGATCGTGATCGGATGATCCGGGTTGAATTCGCCGCCGCCGAGCGGGCCGTACGAATTTGTCACGACGCGAATGTTGTAGCGATACTGGTTCGCCAAACCCCATTCCCACGCGCCGAGCGGATTGATAACGAGAATGCCCGCGCCCAAACCTGCCCCGATAAGCTTTGCGCCCGGAGCAACGCCCGTATAAAGCCCGCCCGAACGCAGCCCAATGCCGCCGACGATGCCCGATACATGAGTTCCATGGCCGACCGTTTCGTCGGTATTCGGTATGTTTTCGATTGTCACATTCGGCGTAAAGCCCGAAACGGTGCTTGTCGCAAGCACAGGATGCACGTTCTGCACCACCTTCGAGCCGAACTGCAAATCGGCGTGCGTCGCGTCGATGCCCGAATCTATCACCAGCACGCTGAAATCTCCGCTGCCCGAAACCGGCATTCCGCCGTTGCGCGTCGTCATTGCCGAATCTGTTTGCAGCCGCTGCACGCCGCCGAGCACGCGGGCCTGGTGCATGTAGTAAATGAGCGGGTCGTTCGACCACAGCGAACGCACGGCTGAATTATTGCTGAGTGCACGAACCTGTCCGGCCGTCAACGGCTGTGCAACCATTCCGAGCGTCGGAAAAGTCTGGCCTCCCGTGATCCCGACGCCGCGAAGCACGTTCAAATGGCTTTCCTGCAAACCGTTCGTTGTGTTGAAAGCAACGATCACCATCCCGACATCCGCACTGTCGGCCGCGCCCTCCAGTTTTGAGGTCAGCTTGGGACTAACCGTCGCCGCCTGCACGTTAACGAACACCGCAGCGATCACACCCAAAAACATCAGGCTCGCCGCCCTCTTAAACATCGATTCGAATCTATTTCTCACCTTCATTCCCCTCCGAAAAATATAGTTGGGAGCAATCGTCGCAATCCTAATAAATAGGCTTTGAGAAATACTTGAGCGGCGTTTTTGCGGGGTTGAGGTAAACTTGAGGTCGACGAAGCGGCAAGCGTCTTGCTTGCGATGCGATCTCGATGTCGGCGGTCGGAACACGGATAAACACGGAAAAGGCCGGATTACCGCTGATCTGAATAATTATTTTTCAGATCCGTGAAAATCCGGCTTTTTCCGTGTCAATCCGCGTTCTATTCTTCGCTACTTCATAAGCTCGCTGAACAAACGTTGCGTATCCGGTGCGGGATCGACGCCGAGGTCGGTTCGGAAGAGTTTTTGCATTTCGGCGTAGTGTTTTTTGACGCCGGCGCGCTTGCCCTGTGCGGCGTGGATTTTCATTATCAGGCGGTGAATGTCTTCGCGGTACGGATCGACGGAGAGCGTTTCGTCGGCAAATTTTTGGCCGACGCGAGACGTTTTTCTCCGATCTCGAGCTTTGCAAGAGCGCTCGTCACGCGGGCGAACTGCTCAATGTAAAATGCTCGCCGTTCCTCAGCCCAGTCCTCGTAAACACCGGACATAAATTCACCGCGATAACAGGAGTGAGCGTTTTCGAGCGACTGCCGCAGCCGCTCGTTGTCCCTCTCGCGTTTTGCGGCTTCGGCGTCGGCAAAATGGCGCTCGAATTCTTCTGAGTCGATCAAAAACGAAAGCTCCGCATTCAGCTGATATGCGCCGTCGCGAAACACGACAAAATTTTGCTTGAACGGCTGCCGGCTGTTTAATGCCTTTCGGATATGGGAGATCGTCGGGTGAAAATTTTTCTCGACGACGGACGAATCGTCGTCCGGCCAGAACGTGTCGATCAAAACGTCCTTTGAAACGCGCCTGTGCTTGCTGGTGGCGACGTGGCAGAAAATGTCGCGGGCGCGTTTTGTCGTCCACGCGTCGGGCGCGAACGGCAGTGTCGGGTCGCGGAAAATATCGATCGGCCCGAGCACGTTAACCGTTAAGTCGGTGACCGAACCGGCGATCTCGACGCCCGGCTGAATTCGAGCTTTGTCAGGTGCTTTTCGTGCCGAAAGCTCGTCTTTCAGATCGGTAGGCAGCCGCTCAGCGATCTCTTCAACGCCGAAAATATCAGGCCGCCGCCGCATCTGCCGGCGCAGCCAATAGTCGTAATCGAACCGTGCCGAAAGGTCGAGAAGGCGCGAAATATACGGCATTGCTTCCTGCGCTTTTTTTTCGGCAAAGAGCGTTTCGGCCATCAGCATCGAGGCGAGCGATTCGTCGTAGTAATGATCTTTTACTCTGAAGTATTCGACCAGCTCACCGACGCGCCTGGTGAGCCCGTTCGTTTTTCCTTCGGCAAGATCGACCTGTGCAAGCCCGAGCCGCGCGGTTTGCAAACCGGTTTCGTTCGACTGTTTCGCGCGCGCTTCGATCAACTGCTCAAGCAGGACGCGGGCTTTTACAGAATCATCCTTCATCAAAAAGAAGCGCGCGCGTTCTTCGTAAAGTTCGCGCGTGGCGAGGTCAACTCCGGCGTCTTCAAAAGCTTTCAACGCCCGCTCGTAATATTCATCGGCGTGGGCCGCGTCGTCGCGTTCGCGGTAATAATTTCCGTAGGCCTCAAAGACCTCGGCAAGCAGCGACTGCATCCCGAAAAGTTGACAAAGCTCAAGTGAACGCTTCAGGTGAGCATCCGCTTCGTCCAATTCACCGCGATACAAGTGCAGCCGCGAAACGTTCAGATGGCCGATCGCCTCCTGCGGAATTTGATGGCCTTCCGTCTCGCTGCTGAAGATGCGCTTGAACCACCGCAAAGCATTTCCAAAATCGCCGCGAAAGCCTGCGGGCAAAGCAAGATTATGCGTGATCAGACGGATATATTTGCGGTTCGACTGTTTCTCGGCCAGATCGAGCGCGTAGCGAAACTGCTGCTCGGCCTCGGCCCATTTGCCTTCGCCGATCAAGCAAAGGCCGCGCGTATTTGCACATTTGATCGCCGTTTCCGCGCCTGGCGACGCCTGCTTTTCGGCTTGTTCGAGAAGGGAAATTGCTTCCTGAATTTTGCCGCGTCGGCGCGCGAGGCTCGCGAGCGAATGCAGCGCTTCGGCCTCGCCTGCGGTGTCTTTTTTCTTTTTCAGAAGTTCGACGGCACGGCGAAGAAGCGCCGTCGATTTTTCTCCGGCGCCTTGGATGCGCGCAATCTCCGCGAGTTGGAGCAGCGAACGTGGGTTGCGGTCGAGCGACGCCGACGGGATGCGTTCCGCAAATAATTGCAGCGTCATGTGCGCGCCGGCGGCGAGCCATTCGTCGCCGCGTTCGGAAACGATCCGAGCGGCTTCGTCGAAACTCTCCGCGTCCAGCAAAAACGGAAGCGCCTTTTCCCAACTGCCGACGTCGAGAAAATGCCGTGCGATGCGTTCACGCTCCGCCGCGATGCCGGCCTTTCCTATGTCGGACCGCAGCCTGCGTCGCAGGAAATCGCGAAACAGCGGATGAAACCTGTATTCCTCAGCCGAACCGCCTTCGCCCGCCACGGTCAGGAAAACGTTGTTCTGTGCAAGCTCCGGCAACAAGGCGGAGCAGCGCAGATCGGGATAAAGAATGCTGCAATGCTCGAGCGGCGGGGAATCGAGCAGCGAAAGCGAAAGCAAAAGTTTTTGCGTCGTCTCGATCTCGCGCGAAAAAACCTCCTCGGCGAAGTAGTCGAAAATGTCCTTTTCCGACTGCTGCAGCGTTGATGCTCGAAGCAAATCCGAGCCTCACTCCGCCTCAAATAAAAGACATTTTAAGCCGTACCGCGACGCCGCTGCCGAAATATTATTTTCACGAAGCAGGCGCGGGCATGCTTAATACTTACGCCGCCGTGCTCGAAGCCGCATTTCCCGAAAGGCGAATGGGAGCATTCCGCTCGACCCTTTCGCGAAACTCGGTTCGCTTCGCCACAAGCTCGTCGCCGCAATTCAGCCGAACGGTTTCGCCCGGCACAAGCGAAAGCTTTTCGCTCACGGTTCCGGCGAATACGGTTCAGGCCTCTGTAAATATTTTCTGGGGCTTTGGTGCGAACGATTTTGGATTGAAGGTTTTTAATGCTCAGGGCAATTTGCTCGGCGAATCCAACGGCGTCAATTTGCCTGGTTTTAGCGGTCGCCGCGAAAAGGTCGTGCTCGCGAATCCTTTGGCGCAAACACTATCGGCATCAGTTCGCCATACGATCGGAGTGGGAACGTCGCAGGAAGTTTTTGGCTCCATGGAACTGACGACGGTTCAGTATCCGATCTTGAATGACCTAAGCAGTCTCTCGCCCGCGATGCAGAGCCAGGCGCAGCAGAGTTTGTTGAACAGCGTAATGCTGCCGCAAGGCAAAAGGTTCCGACCGACGTCGCCCGTCACGCGTGCCGACTTTGCCGAGACGCTCGTTCGCGGCGGCGGCGTCCCGCAATATGTTGCGGCGAACAGAATGTATTCCGACGTGAAGGACATCTCGACCCGCAGCGTCGTCGAAAGCGTTCAGAGCAGTCCAAACGGAAGAATCTTTGTCGATGTAAATGCCGGCTCGCGATTTTACCCGAACGAATCCGTTTCACGCATCATCGCCGCAGTCGCATTCGTCCGAGCCGCCGGGCTCGAAAATTCCGTCGCAACCGCGACACTTTCTCCGACCGTGATCGACGGACTTGCCATCCCGGCCCAGCTCCGCGGCTACGTCGCCGTCGCCCTTCAATACGGCTTTCTCACGCTTGATGGCGACCGGTTCAATCAATCGCGTTCACTCACCCGCCTCGAACTTGCCCTGGCGATGAACACGCTCGTTCAAAGATAGTCTCGATTTTTGTTTAGCGAAACTGTGATTGCCCGCAACTTATACTCTGGAATATTTCAATAGGCTCAGGGAAATACCTAGAAAGACAAGTCTAAGTCAACCTTTTTGCTAAAGTTTAGGCTTAAGCCTGGAATGCGGGGCAGATTCGCCATCTTAGGTAAGCGTTCAGGGTTGGCCGAGAAGTCATTCGCCAGCGAGGAACAGGAGTAAATGTAGCCGGTAAAAGTCAAAAAACGTTGGCGTACTAATACCCTGTGTGATAGACTGGCGTCGGATTTTACCCCTAAATTAATCCGTTGTGTCTCTCAGAGATTTCCTTTCGAGGTAATAGCGGGCCGATAAACCGGGCTGCTCGCGACTCTCTGCGCCCGACACATGGTTTACAGAGCGGTTTAACGCATTCACCTTGTCGGTTCATTTTTTTCGGGCCGCCCGAACGGTAAGAAAAGGGATGTATTGCACGTCCTGGATCCTCGGTTGATATTGCTAAAATGGAAAAAAATTTCACCTCGACGGATCGCAATGTAGGCACTTCCGCTGCGGATGCTTTGATAGTCAGCGCGTTTGCAAGACTTGATGCGGTTGCACTGGGCGTTTCCTTGGGAGTGCTTTTGGGGTTCGCCATTTTTTTCGCCACAAGTTTATTGATTCTTAAGGGCGGCGACGTAGTTGGGCCGAATCTTGCCTTGTTGAGCCAATACTTTATCGGTTACGAAGTGACTTTTTTGGGAAGTCTAGTTGGTTTCGTGTACGGCTTGATGTCGGGCTTCATAGTGGGCTTCATGATCGCCTCGCTGAGGAACTTCATTGTGAGAGCGTATTTGCACTTATTGCGGATTAAGGCCACTTTTTCAGCGGTAAACGATTTCATCGACAATCCCTAGCCCAAATGATAGAGCAAGAAAAAAAGAAAGTTGTAATAATCGGAGCCGGTCCGGCGGGCTTAACGGCGGCCTATCAGCTTTGCAAGGAAGGTGTTGAGTCTATTGTCCTTGAAAAGGACGACGTCGTAGGCGGCATATCGCGAACCGTTAATTACAAAGGCTATTTGTTCGACATAGGGGGGCACAGGTTCTTCACCAAAGTAAAGGCCGTGGATGAAATGTGGCGAGAGGTGCTCGGTGAAGAAAAATTCCTGAGGAGACCTCGTCTTTCCCGGATCTACTACGATAAGAAGTTCTTCCATTATCCGCTGAAGGCGACAAATGCGTTGCTGGGATTGGGTCTTTGGAACTGTGTCATGATGGTCTGCAGCTACTTCAGGGCGCAATTGTTCCCGGTCAAGAAGGAACGTTCATTCGAAGACTGGATCTGCAACCGTTTCGGAAAGAGGCTGTACCAGACATTCTTCAAGACCTACACGGAGAAGGTGTGGGGAATTCCTTGCGATGAGATCTCGGCAGATTGGGCCGCACAGAGAATTAAAGGTCTATCTTTGATCTCTACGTTGAAAAACGCGCTTCTTTCGGCTCAACCCAGAGACAAGAATAAGGTCATCAAAACACTGATCGATGCGTTCGATTACCCGGAAAAAGGTCCGGGACAAATGTGGGAGATGGTTGCAAGCAAGATTCAGCAAACTGGTGCAGCTCTGAAAATGAGGTCCGGGGTCGAACGAATTCTCTGGGATAAGGGGCGGGTGACGGCGGTCGAGATCATGGTGGACGGCAAGACGGAATCTGTCGCGGGCACCGATTTTATCAGCAGCATGCCCATGAGGGAACTAGTCGCGAAAATGGATCCGCCGCCTCCGGCCGATGTCCGAAACGCGGCCGAGATGCTCGGGTACAGAGACTTTCTGACGGTTTCCCTGGTGATCAACAAAGCAGATTTGTTCAGCGATAATTGGATATACATTCACGACCCCGACGTGAAGGTGGGCCGGATCCAGAATTTTAAGAATTGGAGCCCGCACATGGTGCCGGATCCGACGAAGACCTGTCTGGGATTGGAGTATTTCTGTTTCGAAGGGGACGGTCTGTGGAATAGCCCTGACGAGGAACTGGTTGAGTTGGCAGCAAGAGAATTGGCGATTCTTGGCCTTGCGGACGCAGCATCCATTGAAGACGGGACGGTCGTGAGAATGCCAAAAGCGTATCCGATCTACGACGGAACTTATGAGCAGGCCGTTGCCACCGTACGTGAATTTGTCGAGGGACTTGGTAATATGTATCTTGTCGGCAGAAACGGCATGCACAAATACAACAACCAGGACCACTCGATGTTGACGGCGATGCTCTCGGTAAAAAATATTCTCGGAGCCAACTATGACGTTTGGGGCGTAAATGTGGATGATGAATATCATGAGGAGATTGCGGCCGAAAACGACAGCGAGCTTTCATTGCTCTCATCGACCCAACCGCTGATCCCGAAAAGGGTGGGACAGGCGGAAACCAACTAAAAAATTGCTGAAAAATGCCGGTGGCGCCTAAAGTTTTACGCCGCGCGGCGAGGGGATTTTATCCGGAATAACTCCGGATTTTTGTTTTCAGGAGTTTCGAAGAAATTTCTGTCGGCAAACTGTGTGTAACGCCGCAAGATCAAGAATAGCAAATGGATACCCAGGCCATGACCACAACAAAACGGGCGCAGATAGGCGTCGGCGGTTTTAATATCAGCGCGAGAGCCAAGCAGCTCGTAATGGAAGTTCTCGAAAGCAACCGTATTACGGCAGGACCAAAAATGGCGCAGTTCGAGAGCGAGATTGCCGCGGTCCACGGCTGCCGGTACGGCTTAATGTGCAACAGCGGCACGAGCGCCCTGCAAATTGCATTGGCCGCGCTCAAGGAAAAATACGGCTGGCAGAACGGCGATGAAGTTCTCGTTCCGGCGGTTACGTTTGTGGCGACCTCCAACGTCGTTATGTATAACGATCTGCAGCCCGTTTTTGTCGATGTCGAACCGCAATACTACTGCATCGACCCGACGAAGATCGAAGAAAAGATCACTCCGCGCACGCGTGCGATAATGCCTGTTCATCTCGCCGGCCAGCCGTGCGATATGGAGCCGATTATGGAGATCGCCCGCCGACGCAACTTGCGGGTCGTCGAAGATTCCGCCGAAACGATGTTCGCCAGCGACCGAGGACGGCCTGTCGGTTCATTCGGCGACGTCGGCTGCTTTTCGACCTATGCGGCGCATATGATCACGACCGGCGTCGGCGGAATCTGCACGACTAACGATTCCGAATTGATCGTAATGCTCAAAAGTATTATGAATCACGGGCGAGATTCGATTTACATTACCATCGACGACGACAAAGCCGCCAAAGGCGAGGAATTATTTACGATAGCCAATAACCGTTTTTCTTTCGTCAGGCTTGGACACAGCTTTCGATGCACCGAGATGGAAGCCGCGCTCGGCATTGCGCAAATGGAGGAGCATAAGCAGTCATGTGCCCGGCGCCAGGAAATCGTTAAACAATTGAATGAAGGACTAGCCGATTTACAGGCATTTCTGCAATTGCCGCATCCGCGGCCTGAATCTACGCACAGCTATATGTTCTACGCGCTCAAGATTCGGGACGAACGCATAAAACGTGATGATCTAATTCGGTTTTTAGAGGATAATTCTATTGAGACGCGTTACCTTCTGCCGCTCATCAACCAGCCGATCTACCGGCAAATCTTCGGCAATCTGGACGACGAATTTCCGGTGGCGGCGAATCTTAATAAAAATTCCTTTTATATCGGCTGTCATCCTGATATCAGCGACGAAGAGGTTAGGTACGTGATTGAGAAATTTCACGAGTTTTTCGGAGGTAAATAGCCGACCGTGGGCTCTCATTCCGTTTACAAACGTCGCTGAGAGCGCCGTAGAAGTTATATTCAAGGCGTCGATTGTCGCAATTTATTCGCGCTCAGCTAGCCGCAAGCGAAAAACTGTCGCGCGCAAATAATTACCAAATGAATACAAAAACAGTCAGCACAAAGAACACGAACGGCGCAGCGCAGATCAGCCGCCGAAGCCTCGGAATTTCGGGGCGTAAGCGGCAAGGCGAGCGCTCCGTGCAGGTAAGATGTCAGATCTGCACCGCTGCAACTTACGAAGGCGTCGACCTCGGCAATCAGCCGATCGGCGATCTGGTTCTTTCCAGCTCGCAGCTGAATCAGCCGGAAACCTTTTACCCGCTCAAGCTTCAGCATTGTCCCGAATGCGGCTTGACGCAACTTAGCTACATTGTCAATCCGAAAATCGTCTATAAAAATTTTCCGTTCGTCAGCGGCACGACGCAGACTGCAACGCGGCATTTGCAAACGCTTCCCGGTCAATTGGTGGAAATGATGGATCTCGACGGCAAATCTTTCGCCGTCGATGTCGGCTCAAACGACGGCACGCTTCTGAAGGGTTACATTCCGTTCGGCGTGAAGTTTTTGGGTGTTGACCCTTCGGGTGATCCCGTTCGCATTGCCAACGAGCAGGGCATCGAAACGCTTCATGCTTTTTTCAACGACGAAACCGCCGAATACGTCAAAGCGAATTACGGCGCGGCGGATGCAATTACTGCTTGCGGCGTTTTCGGTCATATCGCCGATCTCGGAAGCGTAATGCGCGGCGTGAAAAAACTGCTCGCACGGCGCGGCGTTTTCGCCACCGATTCGCAATACTGGCTTGATACCATGCAGCGGCTGCACTACGACAATATGTTTCATCAACATCTTCGTTATTATTCGATGAAACCCCTGATTTACCTGCATCGCCAGTACGACATGGATGTTTTCGACGTCGAACGCTCGGAAGTTTATGGCGGCTCGATCCGCGTTTTTGCCTGCAACACGGGAGAATATCCGATTTCCGACCGCGTTAAGCAGCTTGTTGCGCTTGAAGAAAAAGAAAATCTTTATGACCGGGCAACGAACCGGGATTTCTCGCAAAAAGTCGAAGAGCGACGACGCAGATTGTTCGATTCGGTTTACTCGCTCGTTTCGAAAGGCAGGAAAGTCATCGGCATCGGCGCGCCCGCCAAAGCCTCGACGATTTGCAATTACGCCCGGCTCGGCTCGGATTTGATCTCATACGTGACGGAAGTGAATCCGCTCCGCGTCGGAAAGTTTTTGCCCGGCGTACGTATTCCGATTGTGGAAGAAGAGTTTATGTTCCAGGACCCGCAGCCGGCGGACGCCGGAATTCTTTTCGCGTGGAATTATTACGACGAGATCGTGCCGAAACTCCGCGAGCGCGGTTTCAAGGGGGAAATTCTTCTGCCATGACAGAATTTATTCAGCAAAATGCCGAAACCGGCAAAGGCACGATTCTTTTCGGCGGAAGCGGTTTTCTCGGCCCCTATATTCTGAAAAATTACCCGGACATTATCTCCGTTGGGCGTACCGCGCCGCCTACGGGCAACCGGCATATTTCGGTTGAGAGCCTGGAAAACCTGGATGTGCTAAAAGACGTGGAATTCGACAAGGTTATTTTCATCATCGGAAATACCGATCATCATAATCTTGAAAAAGTAACCGTTCCGCGCGGCGAGCCTACTGCATTCGATTATCACTTGATGCCGCTCGTCCACACGCTCGAACAGATAAAATCGCGCCCGATTAAAAAATTCATCAATTTCTCGACGATTTTGATTTACGACGAGCATAAAATCACCTTGCCCGTTTCCGAACACAGTCCGATCGACCCTTATAAAAATCGTTATACGATCAGCAAGTATCTGGGCGAGGAAGCCTGCAAATTTTACGAGCAGTGGGTTCCGATAATCACCGTCCGGCTCTCGAATATTTACGGTCCGACGCCGCTCAAACGATTTGATTTGATTCATCTTCTTTGTCATCAACTGCTGGACAACGGCAAAGGTCAGGTGTGGAGCACGAAGCCGGAAAGGGATTTTATTTACGTAGAAGATGCGGCTCACGCGATCGTTAAACTGCTCGAAACCGATCACACGGGAATTTTGAATCTCGGCACTGGAACGCAAACCGCCGTGCGCGAAATCGTGGACACTTTGCAGGAAGTCAGCGGCTGTCCGATCACGGATTTAAATCAGCCCGTGTCGGGTCCGATGAAATTCCGCTGCGATATGACGACGCTTAACCATTTAATTGACTGGCAGCCGCGTTATTCGACGGTGGAAGGCACAAGACGCACTTACGAATTGATGAAATCCTGGAAAGAGAAGAGTTATGAAGCTCGGAATTAATGGCTGGCGCATTCACGGCCAACGCACCGGAGTCGGGCGCTATCTCTTGAATGTCGTCAAAAATTGGACGCCTGAAATGGTCGGCGGGCGGTTTGATGAAATCAACTTTTACACGCCGAAGCCGATTGACCGAAGCGAAATTCCCTTGCCGGAAAATATTCGTGTGCGCGTTTTGTCGCCGGATATGAAAATGCTGGTTTGGGAGAATTTGCGTTTGGGACCGGCTGCCGATGACGACGTAGTTTTTCACCCGTCATTTACCAGACCGCTTATAGCTCATGGGAAAACTGTTGTTGCATCACACGAAGCCTCGCAGCAATTATACCCGGAACTTTTTCCGAGATCGGCCTCGCTTTTCTATAATCGTCTTTACGCCTGGAGCGGTCGGCACGCCACGCTGGTAATTGTCGGCTCGGAAGACTCGAAAAAAGATGTCTCCCGTTACTGCGGCGTTCCGCTTTCTCGGATTCGCGTGGCGTATATGGCCCCAGCCGAATTTTTTAAGCCCGTTCTCGATGAATCGCAAATCAACGCCGTCCGCAAAGAGTGCATAGGCACGTCTGCTCCTTACTTTTTAACCGTCGGCAAAATGTCGGGACGACGTAATTTTCCGCGTCTTTTGGAAGCATTTGCCGAATTCAAGCGCCGAACGCGGCATCCACACAAGTTGTTGATGGTCGGGTTGAATATACACAACATTGACATCACCGGATTAATCGAGAAGCTCGGCATAAAAGACGACGTGCTGCATCCCGGATATGTTTCTGACGAGGAATTAAATTTGATCTATAATGCGGCGGAAGCGTTTATTTCTCCTTCGGTTTACGAAACGATTTGTCTGCCGGTGATGGAAGCCCAAGCCGCCGGTTTACCCGTCATCTGCATTGACACGCCGGGAATGCGCGAAACGACAGGCGATGCCGCGCTGTTGATTCCAAAACTCGAGATAGCGAAGTTAGTAGAAGCAATGTCGAGGATAGCAGAAGATGCGGTATTACGCCGTGAGCTGTCCGACGCGGGACTCGCCTATTCCAAACGGTTTTCGTGGCAGAAATGTGCGGCCGATGTGCTGGCAACCTTAACAGAGGCTGCTAACGTGTCTGCGCCCGCCCGAGATTTTGTGTCTCCGGAAGACCGACTGGAGGAGTAATTCAAATTAGGTGGCGCAAAATTTTTTCTCAAAATGTTTCTGTAGATGCATAACTGAAACTTAATAACAACTTTTGAATTCGAAGATATGCCAAAACGCGCGCTCATTACGGGCATCACGGGACAAGACGGCTCTTATCTGGCCGAGCTGCTTTTGAGTAAAGGCTACGAGGTTCACGGGCTTCGCCGTCGCGCGAGCAGCTTCAACACATCTCGGATAGATCATTTAATTAATGACTTTCGCCACGAGGAAGAAGCGCGGTTGTTTCTGCAATACGCGGATTTGACCGATTCGACCAGCCTGATCAAACTTTTATACAATTTACAGCCGGACGAAATTTACAATCTCGCCGCGCAAAGTCACGTTCACGTCAGTTTTGAAATACCGGAATACACGGGCGACGTAACCGGTCTCGGTTCGGTTCGGATTCTCGAAGCGGTGCGCGAAACCGGTATCAAGACCCGTATTTATCAAGCATCGAGCAGCGAAATGTTCGGCTCGACGCCGCCGCCGCAAAACGAAAAATCGCTATTCCACCCGCGCAGCCCTTATGCCTGTGCGAAGGTTTTCGCCTACCACACGGCTGTCAATTACCGCGAAAGCTATGGAATGTACGTAACAAACGGAATTCTTTTCAATCACGAATCGCCGCGACGAGGTGAAAATTTTGTTACGCGCAAAGTGACCCGCGCCATCGCCCGCATCAAACGCGGACTTCAGGACAAACTCTATTTGGGCAACCTGGAAGCCCGCCGCGATTGGGGTTATGCTCCCGAATATGTCGAGGCAATGTGGCAAATGATGCAACAGGAAAAACCTGATGATTATGTGATCGCCACCGGCGAATCGCATAGTGTCGAAGAATTTGTCGTCGCCGCGTTCGAGCATGCCGGAATGGATTGGCGTGAATACGTCGAAAGCGATCCGATTTATTATCGTCCCGCCGAAGTGGACTTGTTGGCCGGTGACGCTTCAAAAGCCAAGACGCAATTCGGATGGGAACCGAAAACATGCTTTTCGGGTCTGGTGCGGATTTTGGTCGAGGCCGATATAAAGATTCTTGGCGAACAACTGTTACGCGGCGAACTGGCGAATGAATACTCAAGCTAAAGACCCATATTCCAGCGCTGAAAAAATCGGCGGCAATATCCTGTCTCTGGGAAGCGGCGAGATTGTTGCCCGTGCCATCGCCTTTCTGGGAACTGCATATGTCGCCCGCACTCTCGGTCCATTGCAATTCGGCATAATAGGTTTCGCGGCGGCGCTGTTCGGCTATTTGTCGCTTTCGGTTACGTCTGATTTCGGTGACGTCGGCTCCCGCGAGGTCGCCCGCCGACCGCATGAAGCTTCTTCGATTGCGGCAAACGTCATCGCCGTCAAGCTGATTGTCGCTGTTTTCGCGCTGGCCGCTCTAATCGCCACGGCACTGCTGTTAAACAAGCCGACAACCGTGAAAATAGTTTTGTCTTTGATGGGACTCTTGTTTTTTTCACTGGCGGTTAATGTTTCCTGGGTTTATAAAGGGCTCGAACAGAATCGACCGATCGCTATTTCTTTGATTCTCAGCCAGCTGTTATACACCGCGCTCGTTTTTTTAGCGGTAAACGGTCCCGAAGACGCAGTTGTTGTGCCCGTCGCTCAATTTGCGGGCGAGATAAGCGCCGCGTTAATACTTCTCTTTCCGCTCTTTCGTCTCGGAGCAATCAAGCTTGACCTGCGCGAAGGCTTTCGTATTTTTCGACACTCGAGTTTTTGGGCAGTTTCAAGGCTGTTGAGAACGCTGTTGTTTACTTTCGACATTGTTCTGATCGGTTTTTTAATCGGGGAACAAGCAGTCGGGATATATTCGGCTCCGTATCGGATTTGTTTTCTGCTGGTGGCCCTTGCGGTCGCCGTGCACAGTTCTTATTTACCGACTTTCGTGCGCGCCTTTCATTCCGATTTGCCGCTGAACGAAACCGGTAAAGCTGCAGGTCGCTCGCTGCTCCTTGCCGTGACAGTTGCGGCGCCGCTCATAGTCGGCGGAATTATTGTCTCGGAGCCGTTGCTTGTGTTCATTTTCGGAAGCGAGTATGCGGGCGGAGCCGACGCATTCAAGTTTCTTTTAGTCGGCATCGGATTTCTGTTTTTGCACGGAGCGAATCATAACGTTTTTTTAGCGGCCAACCGGCTGAAAACCGAGTTGATGGTTTTTGCCGCCGCGGCTGCTGTTAATATCGGATTGAATATTGCGGTTATTCCGCGCTACGGTATTGATGGAGCTGCGTTTGCGACTGCCTTGGCCGAGGCGGTGACGCTCGTTTTAGGGTGGTTTTTTGTCAGGAAAATGGGAATTTCGCTTGGGCTCGTTGCCGTCTGGCGGCCGCTTTTGGCCTCCATGCTGATGGGCGCGGCTCTGCTTGCGCTCGGAGAAAATCATTCGTTATTCTTATACCTTGCCGCAGGCGGCATCGTTTATCTCACGGCCTTAACTCTTTTGCGCGGATTTCCACTGGAATTTCAACCTTTCTTGCGGATAATAAATACAAGTTTTAATAATTTGCTCAAAGGCATTCGGGCAAAATAAAGCGTGGGACAATGTTAAATTTATCGGGCAAAGCGTTGATTTTTCGGCTTGTTTGTCACGACCTAAAGCGGCAGCGACCGTGTTTTCAAAAGCTTGCATAAGTTGAGTTAATACAATGACACAGGAAAAAGCAGATTCGTTGTATCGGCAGCGAGTAGAAATGCCGGATATGAAGCGTGCCAAGTCTGAAGAACAACTTTTGAAACAGGCAGTTTTACGGTTGAACGGCAGCATTCTTGGTCTCGTTTTGGGATCGATCGCAGCACTCGGAATTTTTGTCGCGACCAATTGGCTCGTGATCAAAGGGGGCGAAGAGGTCGGGCCTCATCTGGAACTACTCAGTCAATTTTTCATCGGTTATTCCGTAACGTTCGCTGGAAGTTTTATCGGAGCCGCGTACGGTTTTCTGGCAGGATTTTTGAGTGGGTGGTTTATAGGCTGGATTTACAATATGGTGGTATTTTTGAGGAGTCGGTAGCAAGCTCGCCGCTCGTAATTAAGCATGCAGGCCCGCGTTCCCAAGGTACTGGTTTTATCCCGAAACTATCCCAATTCCGTCACTCCCATCCTGGGTTTGTGGGTCGAAGGTTTGGTCCGGCACATTTCCAAATCATGCGAGATCAGAGTCGTTGCTCCGATCCCTTATTGTCCGCCGCTCCCCGGACTGGGTGAACTTAGAGATTTCCGGACGATCGCGAGAAATCAATCCATGGATGGAGTGGACGTGGCGCATCCCAGGTTTCTTACGGGGCCGGGTAACTCGACGTACAACGTTGAAGCGAACTTGTATTATTGGAGCGTCCGACGCACGGTGGACCGGTTGCGGGATAGGTTTCCTTTTGATCTTATTCACGCCCATTTTGGTTACCCGGACGGCGTCGTTGCCGCTAAGTTGGCAAAGCGCTATAAAGTTCCTTTCATTATTACTGAACATGCTTCCTGGGTGCCCTGGATGAATAGCTATCCGAAGGCCCGCCGTCAGGCAGTGTGGGCGGCGTCTCGCTGTTCGTTCCACATTGCAGTCAGCAAATTCGCACGGCAAACGATCGAGCAGTTTACGGGCAGATCCGACCGATTGCGGGTGCTTCCGAACGGAGTTGACGTTAATGTATTTCGGCGAATGGCCCATTTTGGCTCTACGGATCCGAACCAAATTCTATATGTCGGTTTCATGCGTCACATTAAGGGAGTCGATATCTTGCTTCGGGCAATGGCTTTGCTGGTCAAACAAAAACCTGACCTGCGACTCGTTCTTATCGGCGGCGGCATTTATCGAGACTCGAAGTCTCAGGAGCGGGATCTCCAGGAACTGGCCCGTAAGCTCCAATTGGAAAAAAACGTCGAATTCGTCGGGATAAAGGCGCCTCACGAAGTGGCACGTTACATGTGCGAGAGCTCGTTGCTCGTCCTGCCGAGCCGGACGGAAACCTTCGGGGCGGTCTTGATCGAGGCACTGGCCTGCGGTATTCCGGTCGTTGCAACCAGGTGTGGCGGTACCGAAGATATCGTAAGAGATGAGATCGGCCGTCTCGTGGAGAAAGAAAACTCTGAAGAATTGGCAGGAGCGATGATGGACGTCATCGTCAACAGAAATGAATTCGACCCTGAAGCGTTGCGGAGGTATGCATTGAAAAACTTTTCCTGGGAAGAAGTCGCAAAAAGAACCGGAGAACTGTATAACGAGGCGATCAGCGCCAAACACGGTTCGTCCGAATTGGAGGTGAGCGTATGAGATTTACCAAGACAATAACCGTAAATCCGCCCAGTCCGGACGGGTATGTTTCAAACAAGGACTCGATGGGCGGTTTCGGGCAGTTATTTCCGATCGGTGCAACTCCGTTCCCGCCCCTCGATTTGATCTATCTTGCAAGTTACCTGGTCGAAAAAGAGTTCCCGGTTTCGATAATCGAATGTCTCGCGCATGAGATGAACAAGGAACAATTGATCGAACGTATCGAGAGCATCTGCCACGCGGAAGAAGCGCCGCTAGTGATCATACGAACGTCCGCGCCGACACTTGATTGGGATCTAGGCATCTGCGGGGAGATAAAGACGAAAGTACCGGGTGCACGACTCGGGATCTACGGCCCTGTGGTGCCCAAGGTGTTGTCCAGAATCCAGAAAGAAACGGTGATTGAGTACATTGTCAAAGGCGATCCTGATCTGACCGTCGAGGCTCTGCTTATCGGCAAAGCAGAAAGCGAAATCAACGGGCTGCTTTTCCGTGATGAAAACGGAAACTGGATCGAAAACGAGTCTCAACCGTTTATTCGAGAACTCGACATGCTGCCGTTCCCGAAGTGGGAGATGCTGCCTTTTGAAAAGTATCGCCTGCCGAAATCATCGACCAGCTCCGAAACGGCTTTTCTGCCAATTTGGTCTTCTCGCGGTTGCCCGATCGGGTGTCATTACTGCCCATATCCCGTGGGCCAGGGGCTCCCCTGGAGGTACCGGTCCGCTGAGAACGTGGTTGACGAGATCGAACATCTGGTCAATGACCTCGGGATCAAATACGTGCTTTTTCGCGACCCGATGTTTTCCCTGAATCAAAAGAGGGTAATCGCGATTTGCGACGCGATCAGAGAACGGGGAATAAGCGTGAAGTGGCGATGCGAAACGCGGATCGATTTTCTCAAAGAAGAAACCTTGCGGGCCATGGCGGCGGCCGGGTGTGATGGAATCAATTTCGGCGTGGAAAGTTCGGACGTCGCGATCCAGGAAGGTGTTGGCCGCAAGCCGATCACGCCTGAGCAGATCGCGTCACATTTTGCGCTGTGCCGTGAGGTCGGCATCAAGACGTTCGGCTTTTTCATAATCGGTCTTCCGGGCGACACGATCGAAACCATTTTTGACTCGATGAAATTCGCCGTAGAAATCAGGCCGCATTGGGTGCAATTCACGGCGGCGTCGCCGTTCATTGGCACCAAACTACGGGATTGGGCTATCGAGCGAGGGCTTGCGGAAAAGGACGATTACGCATACATCAGCAGCCACGAGGCAATAATGGGTAACGAGAACCTCTCGGTTTCCGAAGTTTATGCTGTTCACCGCTTCGCCCAGCGCATTCAAAATTACCTGATCAACCGGAAGGGCATTTTGAAGAGAACCGGCAACGTTTCGGGCGTTTATCGGATTTTGGAAGCGTCGGCCGATCTGGGCTGCGATCTGACAGCCAAGGCGGCAATAGCGGCAGGCAGGATATGGTTCGGCCGAAACGTAGCAGCCCGGCGTCAACCCGAAACCCGGTTAACATAATTTGGCGTGAAGATGAAGGCACTTGTCACCGGCGGTACCGGCTTTTTGGGCTCGCATCTATGCAGGCGACTAGTCGCGGAAGGATGGGATGTAGCCGTACTTTGCCGGGCGTCTTCAAATGCCGAGCCGCTGAAGAATTTGCCGGTAACCAAAATCGTCGGCGATCTTACCGTTCCCGACGATACGGATAAAGCCGTCAAGGGCCGTGACGCCGTTTTTCATGCGGCGGCGCACCTATCTTACTGGGGCAAGCAAAAGGAGATTCAGCAGGCGATCAATGTTGCGGGCACGCGAAACGTGGCCGAAGCTTGCCTGCGGAGAGGTGTCGGCAGATTAGTTCATGTCAGCTCGGTTGCAGCGGTTGGGATTCCGGGTTACGGAGAGAGCCCCGCAAACGAGGATTTTTGCTTTAACCTCGCAGATTTACCGCTTAACTACCACAATTCAAAAAAGCAAGCTGAGGATGTCGTCCTGAACGCGGTCGGACGCGGCCTGAATGCCGTAATCGCGAATCCCGCATCGATCTGGGGGCCGCACGGCCATGGTTACCGCGGTTCGGAGATCGTGCGGAAAGTTCGTCAAAGTCGATACGTTCCGTACTTTACCGGAGGAATTTGTGTCGTCCATGTGGACGACGTGGTTGACGGCCTCGTCAGGGCCTTCACCAGAGGTAAGACCGGAGAGCGCTACATTCTTGGTTCCGAGAATGCCAGGCTGAAAGAGATCGCACGTCGAGCAGCAGAAAAACAAGGGATGAATGTCCGTTTGATACCCGTACCCTCACTTATTACATTTGCCTCGGCTTTGACTTTCGAGGCGTTGGCTCTTTTTACAAAAAGCAAACCGCGAGTCACATTTACGACGCACCGTTGTGCCGGACGCTTGCATTTTTACGATTCCGGCAAGTCAAGACAGGAATTGGGCTATTCGCCAAGGGGACTTGATCAGATTCTTGATGAATGCATTGCTTTTACGGAAAAGCATTCCAATCTTATTCCGACGAGAAAGGTTGCAGCAGGTGAAGCCTAATCCAAATTCTCGTCTCGACAAATACAGACAATATAAATGACTTTTTGGCAAGGTAAAGCGGTTTTAGTAACCGGCGGCGCGTCGTTTATCGGCAGCCACATCGTGGACAGGTTGGTCGGGCTGGGAGCGACGGTAAGAGTTGCCGACGACCTCTCGAGCGGGAGGCTTGAAAACCTGAGCGAGAGCGTTGACTCGATCGAGTTTTTCGAGGGCGACCTGCGCGATCGTGATTTCGCAAGGCGTTCGATGAGCGGGATCGATGTGGTCTTTCATTTAGCCGCATGTCACGGAGGCCGCGGATTCATCGACACGCACCCCGCGGACTGCGCCTCGAACATGGTTCTAGACGGCGTCGTTTTTGACGAAGCGTTGAAATCCGGGGTCGATAGAGTTTGCTTTGCCAGCTCGGCCTGCGTTTACCCAACCTCGCTCCAGACTAAACCGAGCGATGGAAATATGGTCTATTTGCGTGAGGAGTGGGCCGATCCGTTTACCGAGGGTTCGGCATTCTCGGACGGCGAATACGGCTGGGCGAAATTGATGGGCGAAATGAGCTTGCGGGCTTATTACAAACAGTACGGCCTGAAATCGGTTTCGTGCCGGCTATTTACCGTTTACGGCGAGCGCGAAAACGAAACGCACGCCGTCATCGCCCTGATCGCCAAAGCGTTCGTTAAAATGGACCCTTACGAGATTTGGGGCGACGGACAGCAGGACCGCAACTTCACATACGTCGGCGACATTGCCGACGGCATGATCCGCGCCGCCGAACGTATCGATGATGGTTCAGCAATCAATATCGGCACGGCCGAACACGTGAAAATCATCGATTCGGCTAAAATGATCTTTGACGAATCGGGCTTTACGCCGGACGCGATCAATTTCGACACCTCGAAACCCGTCGGAGTTTTCAGCCGTGCGGCGGATTTAACGAAGACACGCAGCATTCTCGACTGGGAGCCGCAAACAAGCTTTCGCGAAGGCCTCGACAGGACGATGAAATGGTATTACGAAACCAAAACCGTTGAGGAAGTCGCGGAAAGGCTGGATGTTCTTTTAACCGAACGCTAGGTAAGGCTTTTCAAAATGAGGCTTGCAGATACTCGCGTTACATCTGAGCAGTCGGTTCCATTACGGTTCGAATTAGAAGGGCCGAACAGCGTAGCCTTTATCAATCGGTCATGGATTTTCTTTTTGTTCGTGGTTCTTTTGTTTCTCGCCTCTCGAATTTACGGTTTAATCGATTTCTCTTTGTGGACGGACGAAATTTTCAGCCTCAAAACGGCAAGCTTGCCATGGAGCGACATGCTTCAGAGACTGATTATCGATAAAGTTCATCCCCCTTTATTTTATGTATTATTAAAAATCTGGATTACGGTGGGCGGACAGTCGTTGTTATGGTTGAAACTTTTCTCTTTCTTCATCGCCGCTGCATCGGTAATTCCTTTTTATCTTTTGTGCCGTGAATTGAATCTATCCGCCGGCGCGATGAATATTGCGCTGCTGCTGGCGTCGGTCAATGGCTACCTGATCTACTATGCTCAAGAAGTTCGGATGTATGGCTTGTTGTACTTCTTCACTATAGTTTCGTCCTGGCTGTTTGTTGGTTATGTTAACCGCGCGAGGGAAATTGATAAACGATGGCTAGTATTATTGTTTGCGGCCAATTTGTTATTGATATATACCCATTATTTCGGTTGGCTGGTGGTCGGCGTTGAAAACCTGTTTTTACTTTTCTTAAATCGCCGTAAATTTTGGTGGTTTTCCCTTTCAACTATCGGACTTGGCGTATGTTTCTCCCCGTGGGTTTATTTAGTTGTCAGGGCAGTTTTGATGAAGGAAGGACCGATAAACGGTTTAGATTGGATCGAACGACCGAATGCGCACTCGATAATTAGTTTTTTCGCGAATCTGTGCGGACCGCTCGATTTTTCGAAAAGCACGATTGTTCGACTGCTCCTCTTCGGAACTCCGATACTTTTTTTGTTTTGGCGAGGTTTGAGGAAGCCGCAATTTTTGGAACGAAACTTCTCACTAATTAAAATCTGGCTTTTGCTCTCATTCGTACTTCCTCTAGTGTTTGTTTATGCCTTCAGCATCTTCGGTCCTAAATCGATTTGGAATGAACGCTATCTTCTGATCGTCGTGCCCTCGTTTATGCTTCTGGTCGCGATTGCTCTCGACCAACTACGTCCTGAATGGCTGCGGAAAGCTATGATAGCTTTTGCGATTATTTGGGCGACGGCAGGCGGAATTCAGTATATCGAGAGAGGCAATAATTTGACTCGGGTAGCATGGCGGGACATGGTCGCTCGGATGATTCAGGTGGAACCGGAGACCGCAAGAGATGTCAAAATTTATCAGTTCGAAACGAATTACAATCGGCCTATTCAATACTACCTCGAGGAATCCCATGAGCAGCGATTTCGAGCTGTTTTAGTCGATAATGCGGGAGAGATCGAAGATGACCATTTTTGGATAGCGTTTCGGGAAAACCGGGAGCTCGAAAGGGGATTACCGGTGCGGGAAATTTTGGAGAGCAAAGGCTATCAGGTTAATGAAGAATTCAGTGCCGGAAATATCGGTGAAAAAACTTATTTGTTTTCGGCACAAAGATTGATTAATGACTGAACCAACATCAACACCGCTCGTTTCGATCATTGTGCCGGTTTTCAACGGCGAAAAATACCTGCGCGAAAGTTTGGATTCGATCGTCGGTCAAACATACTCAAACAAGGTAAATATAAGACGGCTTTTGGGCAGCTCCGCTGTTCAACGCTGGCGGCTTTTGATTTTGTACTTCATATTACAGATTCTTTTTCGAATTCCGCGCATTCCGCTTTTGGCCGATCTATTTCACCACCGCCGGCACAATAAGACTTATCCGGCGTAACAAGTATTGTGAATAAGAAAGTAGCTGTTTATATAGACCCGCCCTCGCATCATTTCCTGAACGACAGATTGTTCGACGTGAATTCTGCGCGACTTGGCGGCGATCAATTAATGGCGCCTTACGCCTATATGCGTGATGTTCTTAACGCCAGGGGCATTGAGGTCCGCACCGCCGATCATATGCCCGAGAAGGCGAACGGCACGACCAAGATCTACGTGTCGCTGGGGAGCTTATTAAATTACCGCAGGCTTGCGAAGGAACGTCCCGACGTTATAATGAGCGCCTATTTTGCGTTGGAATGCCCGATCGTGGAACCGAAAATGTATCGCGCTCTGCGGGACGCCCGGCATTATTTCAAGCGAATTTATTCCTGGAGTGACGGCGAATCGCTTGAGCGATTTGTAGGCGAGCGGTTGCGGTGCGAGCCGTTTTGCTGGATGCAGTCCTTCGACGACGTTCATGAGGACATGTGGCAAAATACAGAACGCAAATTTCTCGTGATGATCAACGCCAACAAATTGCCCCGTCTTTATTGGCAGGAGCTTTACACCGAAAGAATGCGGGCAGTCGAGTTTTTCTCCCGTTACGATGAAGTTGATTTGTACGGTAAAGGCTGGGAAGAGCCGTCAATCAGAGTCGGCAGAACCTTCGTTCCTTATACGTTTAAACGCATCGGACGCGAACTGCAAAAAAAATGGCATCGCGTTCGTCCAAATCCCCTTTTGAAAGCCGCGCGTAAAGCGTATCGCGGCATTTGCGATTCCAAGGCCGAAACGCTCGGTCAATACAAATTCGCTTTGTGTTTTGAAAATTCGATTCTCAAAGGTTGGATCACCGAAAAAATTTTCGATTGTTTTTTTGCCGGCACGGTGCCGGTATATTGGGGTGCTCCGGATATTGAGGATCATGTACCGGCAAATTGCTTTATCGATATGCGGCGTTTTTCGGAGTATGGAGAACTCCGCGATTTTTTAAAGTCGTTGACTCAAAAGGAAATCGAAACCTATAAGTCGAATGCACGAGCGTTCCTGAAATCACCGGAATTTTATCCTTTTTCGAAGGCGGCCTTTGCGGAGCTCTTCGTCGGGATTATCGAGGATGATGCAGAAGTGAGCCTATAACCGAAATTCTCGAAAATCCACCGCATGTATGAAAGTGGAAATTGGCAAAAATCTACCTCTGGTTTCCATAATTGTTCCGGTCTTTAACGGGGAACTCTATTTTCGCGACAGTTTAGATTCTATTCTTGGTCAAACCTGCAAGAATATCGAAGTCCTTGTGATGGATGATGCGTCAACCGATTCGACGCCGGAAATAGTTGCTAGCTACGGCGAACGGGTAAAGTATTTTCGCCAATCGGAAAACAAGGGGATCTACCAAAACGCTAACGACGGAATAGAACTTGCTAAAGGCGATTACGTAGCCATCTATCATTCGGACGATATTTACGATCCGCGGATCGTCGAGCTCGAGGTGGATTATTTGGAGAAACACAAAGAGGTCGGAGCAGTATTTTGCAAAGATATTTTCGTTGATGGCGAAAACAGGGAATACGGAAGGCTTCAGCTTCAGCCGGAAGTGAGCGGAGGCTCGCCGTTATCCTACCAGGTTGTATTTAACGCTTTGCTCGAATACAAAAATCGAATGTTCGTTTGCCCGACCGCAATGGTTCGGGCGTCGGTTTATCGGGAGGTCGGCACTTATCGACAGGATAAATTTTTCAATACTTCGGATTTGGATATGTGGCTGCGAATCGCGAGGAAATATCCGTTGGCGATTATTGAAAAGCATCTGCTTCGATACCGGCATTTTGCTGGGCAGTCGTCCCGCCGGTATCACAAGCTGCGAACCGACGCGGAAAGATTTTTTACGATCATCGATTTATACCTGGCCGAAGAAGGTAAGGAGATTGCGACGCCGAAGGCTTTGGCAGCCTACGAAGGGCATCGGGCCGAGGACTTTCTTATGATTGCGGTAAATCGATACATTCTAAATCAACTACCTGAGGCGAAAGATACTTTGAAAAACGTGCGGCTGATTAATCTTCTGAAAGGCCACAGAATTCAGCGCGGTCGAATGTTTGTGCTTTTTCTATTGCTGCATGTTTTGGCTCGCCTGCCGAGAATTGATCTTTTTTCGAATCTTTTTTTCCGGCGTTGGCACGTCAAAGTTTAGGTAGGTAGTCGGTTGTGGTTAGCGCAGTTTGACCGAAGCCATTCCGTCTTATGCTTAAGATAATTCTTACAATCGGCGCTTTTCAGGCGCTTGCGATTGTAATTAGTTTTTTTAGAACCAAGCTGGTTGCGGTGCTTGCGGGACCGGAAGGCGTCGGAATTATCAGCACGATCGATCAAGTCGTACAGGCCGCATCTTATTTCAGCGCTCTTAGTCTCCCATTTGCCTCGGTGCGGTATCTTTCAAAAGCCCACAGCCGCGGTTTCGAATCGTTTAAGCAAACTTACTCAAATTTTCTCAAGGCGCTTCTTATCCTCTCGCTGACGGGAACCACGGTTGCCGCCGGAGTTGTATTTTTTCGCCCGCAGATGTTGGGGCCTGAAGCTGTAAAATATAAGGTTCTGCTCGGCATTGCCCTGCTTAGCCTTCCGACAATGATTTTGAGTGGGTTTTTTATGCAGACTCTTGCTGCTGCGCAGAAGCCAAAACTTTCTTCGGTGCTGACGCTCATCACCGGAGCGACGCTGGCGGCGGCCGGCGTGATCGGAATTGCAGTAGGTGGGATAACCGGATTATACGCTGGAACCGGCCTTGTTGGCATTGTCTTAACAGTCTCGACGCTGGTTTATTTGCAAAAAGCATTGAATCTCCCGCTCTACAATCGCGCCGCAAGCTTTTGCGATGAATTAAAGCGAAGTCCCGACATTATTCCATTCGCCTTTATGGTCTATCTGGGCGCGCTCGCATCGTCGTTATCTTTATTGGTTGTCCGTTACGTCACGCTGACGAATTACGGCGAGGAGAGCGCCGGATTTCTGCAGGCCGCCATAGCATTGTCTTTAGCTCTCGGCATGATTTTGAATCCTGCAAACGGTCTGTACCTGACGCCGATAATGAACCGCGATATTGCAAAGGAAGAAAAAATTAAAGCCGCCGTCGAATTCGAAAAAAGACTCGCAATTATTCTGGCTCTTGCGGCGATGCCGATCGTGCTGTTCCCCGATTTGATGATAAACATTTTGTTTTCTTCGGAATTTATCGTGGTCGCACAATATGTGTTCCTCTTTATTGCGGCTCAATGCATATTGCAGATTGCGGGCGTGCATCAGGCGCTTCTGATCGGGTTCGACGATTTGAAAGCGTTTTCGCTGTTTACTTGTGCCGGTCACGTCTCGCTCGGTTTAATTGCCTGGCTTCTAATTCCCACGCTCGGCATTCTCGGGGCAGGAATTGCTTTTCTCGCGGCTTATTCAATTTTGTTCGGCACGACTCTTTTGCGTTTGCGACTTAAACACAATTTTTTGATGCCGGTTCCACTGACTTTGCTGATGTTGTACGGTCTTGCCGCAATGCTTCTGGCTGGATCGGCGTCAGCTCATTATGATGGATGGAACATAGTTTCGATTGCATCGAGAATCGGGATTTTTTCGCTCTTTGCGGCTAGTCTGTTGCTTTATCTAACTAAGAAAGAGCGCGGCTTTATTTACGATTTGCTGAATAAAATCGGAGTCAAAAAAATCGCAAATGCCTGAGTAAATTTATGTGCGGAATCGTCGGTGCGGTTTCGACCGCTCCTGTCAGCCAAAAATTAATTGAGGGGATGCGCGACCGGCTGGAGCATCGCGGGCCTGACCACGCCGGAGTTTGGCGGTCGGATGACGGGCGTGTTTGTTTTGGCCATCGGCGGCTGTCGATCATCGATTTGTCGCCTGAGGCGAATCAGCCGTTTATTTCCCGCGATGGACGCTTTGTCGTTACTTTCAACGGCGAGATTTATAACTTCAAGGAGCTGCGCAAAGAGCTTGAGACCCAAGGCATCGAATTTTTTACGGATTCCGACACCGAAGTTTTGATCGAATCGTTTCGACGATGGGGCGACAATTGCCCCGAAAAATTATCGGGAATGTTCGCCTTTGCCTTGTGGGACAAAGACGAGCGACGGCTTTTCTGTGCCCGCGATCGGGCGGGCGAAAAACCGTTTTATTACGCGATGACGGGCGACAGCTTTATCTTCGCGTCAGAGCTAAAGGCTTTGCTGCCGTATCCGGGTTTTCGCCAGGATTTGGATCACGCGGCGCTGATCGATTTTTTAACGCTTGGTTTTGTCGCCGAGCCGAAGAGTATCTGGAAAGATTGCCGCAAGCTTCCCGCCGGTCATTCGCTGTCGGTTTCGATGAAACCAGACGGCTCTGTCAAAGCCAGCGAAGCGCGCGCCTTTTGGGACTGGGAGCTCAGGCCTGATTATTCCGTGAAAGATTGGGGCCCGCAAATTTTAAATGCTCTGCAGAATGCGAGCGCCGAGATGGCTTTCGCCGACGTTCCGGTCGGCACGTTTTTGAGTGGCGGCGTTGACTCGTCGTCGGTTACGGCCGCCTTAAGCAAATCCGGGTGCTCAGTGCAGACATTTACCATCGGTTTCGAAGATCAAACTTACGACGAGCGTCCGTGGGCGCGAAAGGTCGCTGAGCTTTACCGAACGCGCCACACGGAAAAAACCGTTCGGGCGGATGATATTCCGGCCGACTTTCAAAAACTTCTCTGGCACTACGACGAACCATTCAACGATTACTCGTATCTCCCGACGTTTCATGTCTGCCGCGAAGCACGCAAATCAATCACGGTCGCTTTATCGGGCGATGGAGGCGACGAAGTTTTCGGCGGCTATCGCAAGTATCAACGATTGGGGCTAATGGAGACGGTTGACCGATTTATGCCGGCTCCGGTCAATCGGATTCTGGCTTTGGGCGCAAATGCATTTCTTCCCAACACCAGCCGTTTTCGACGCACCGTTTTGCAATACACGGCAGACGTGCCGAAGATGATGCTGGACGCGCTGACGCTGGGTTTTCAGCTTCCTGTTTTGCGCGCGGCGTCACGCGGGGAATTAGCCGAAACATTGCGGCATTATTCGCCGATGGAGGTAGTATCGTCATTACTTGAACGAGCTCCGCCTGATGAAGTTGGCTTAATAAATTCGATGCGTTATCTTGATTTAAAACTAACTCTGGCCGGGGACATTCTGGTCAAAGTTGACCGCGCGAGCATGGCCGTCTCGCTTGAGGTTCGCCCGGTTTACCTGCATCGTGAAATTCTAGAACTCGCGGCGAGAATCCCGCCGCGTTTACTGGCTGACCGTAGCCATTCGAAAGAAGTTCTTAAGCGTGCTCTCAAACCGTGGCTGCCTGATTCAATACTGTATCGCCGGAAACAGGGATTTGCGATGCCACTAAAGAACTGGATCGGCGAAAGCCTTCGCCACCTATTTACCGAGCAGATCGAAGCCAGTCCAGTTGACGAATTACTTGACCCTCAACTCTTGCGCGACGTGGCAGATAAGCACATCTCCGGAAAGGCCGATCAAACATCGGTCATTCATAGTCTTTTCTTTCTGCGGCATTGGGCGGCTAAATGGGCATAATTGACGGTGGCATGGTGGTTTCCGAAAAACAATGATCCTAGGGATTAACGGAGTTCGATTGGTGGTCGGCCGCTCAGGCGTGGCACGAGTTCCGGCATCGCATAATCGCGGTTCGGTGACCGGCCCGTATCGGTTGGCAATGGTCCTTGAAATAGATGGAATTCGGCTCGTCGTCGAACGCTCGGGCGTTGCCTGTTCACCTAGGCTATGCTGCGGTCCTTCGTCGGGATTAAAGAACGCAGCGTAACTGCTTTTTGCCTGACTGAAGCTTTATGAACTGAAGTCGAAATTACCCTCGTTACTCGGTGTTGACATTTATTCTTGCCTAACTTTCTTGGATTTATTTCAAGAAACCGTCGGCGAGACGCGGAACGGTTAGCGATATTATACAAGTTCGATACCGTTTGTTAGTTTGCTTAAAGGAGTTGTAGATATGCAACAAAAGCGATTCAAAATTATCTATCTCGAAATTACCAATGCATGTAACTTTACCTGCGATTACTGCCCGATTGACAAACAAACGCGCAAGAAAATAGTTATGAAATCTGAGTTTGCCCGCAGCATTATTGACCAGATTGCCGAAAACAATCTGACTGATTTTCTGACGTTTCATCTGATGGGCGAGCCGTTTCTGCATAAAGACCTGTGCGCGTTGACCGGATATGCGGAAGAGCGCGGATTACGGGTTCGTCTATTGACAAATGGCAGCTTGCTTGAAGGAAAACGCAATGAAGGTCTCTTTGAAAATAATTTGTCGCGGCTGGAAATCGGCTTCCGCACGCCGAATGATACTTCGTTTGCGATGCGTCTGCGCGGCGGGAATCTAACGCTCAACGAATATATCAAGCGCGTCAAAGACGTTATAGAAGACAAAATTCGGATGCGGGCGAAAACCGAGCTTTGCATCAAGTTTTTCATTCGCTCGCATTTATCCGCAATAAAAATGGGCGACAAATACGAACATTTAACGAGCGAGGCGGATAATCTTGCGATGGGCAGAATGTTTCAGGAATACACTCTTGAAATGGCTCGCAAATACAATGTTCCGACCGAAGAATGGAAGAATGTTCCGGTTAAAGTTCTTAACGCCGAGTATCCTATCTTTCCGGGAGTCAGCTTGGCTTTTTCGCGTATTCAGGATTTCTGGGTCCGCGAACAACACGCCGAAGGAAACGAAAAAAAATACCCGGCTTTTATCGGCGGTTGTTCGGCGGGCTTTAGAGACGATTTCGGAATTCTCGCAAGCGGTGAAGTGACGACCTGCTGCGTTGACTACGACGGCAAAAACATTATCGGCGATTTACATCAACAGTCATTGATGGCAATTCTTGATTCGGCGGAAGCAAAGCGCATTCTGCGGTCTTTCAAATGGTTCATTCCGCCGACACCTTTTTGCCGGGAATGCGTCGGCGGGCCGACGCTCGCCACATCTTTGGCAAAGCAGGTCAGCACCGTTGCCATTGACGTGCGCGATCGCTTCGCCTCTCGCAAGCGATATAAAAGAATACGCAGGCAATTGAATATCGATTAACAGGTCCATGTATTTGAGATCGCCCAGGTTTCGATAGGGCGAGATTCGGCGCAAATGATTTTAGGCATCAACGGAATCCGATTAGTTGTCAAACGCTCCGGCGTGGCGCGGTGTATCGAAGCATTGTTGCGCAGTTTCGGCGAACTTGATCACCCATTTTCCAGGATCAAGGTGTACACGCCGACGCCGCTCGGCAACGATATTTATCTGCCGCCGCAAGCTGTTAATGTTGTTCTGCCTTCATCGCTGCCTTTTGCCGGGTGGGAACAGATCACGATGCTGAAAGCTCATGGGCGAAAGAATCTGCTGCTGTGTCCGAGTTACATCAGCCCCCTTGCCGCCCGCTGCCCGACGTTTTTGATTCATCATGGTTCATACGAGGGTTACCCGCAGGCGTTCGACTGGTTGACCCTGAACAAAGCCAGATTGATTTACAGCCTGAGCGCGAAACGCGCAACCGGACTCTCAACCGTCAGCGAATACAGCAAGCGCGACATGGTAAAGTTCTATGGGCTGGATCCGGACAAGATAAACGTCGTGCCCGAGGGCGTGGACACTTCGGTCTTTCGGCCACTGGACGACGGGTTAGCTCTCTCGCAATGGCGCGTGGAGACTTTCGGCGAAGACGTTCCATTTCTCGCGTATGTGGGGAAACCGACGGAACGCCGTAATTTGTCCGCATTGATCCATGCGTTCTCGGAACTAAAGAACGAAGGCCTCCCGCATAAATTGTTGATCGCCGGCGCGTCGCTGCCCGGCACATCACCGTTTCGCGAGGTTGTTAAACGCTTGGGCGTCCAGAACGATGTGAAGGTGCTGGAGTATGTAACCCATCAGGAAATGCCCGTTTTGTACAATGCGGCGAGCTTGCTGGTTTACCCTTCATCCTATGAAGGCTTCGGAATGCCCGTGCTTGAGGCAATGGCCTGCGGAACGCCGGTCATCGCTCTTAACAATACGGCCTTTCCCGAGTTCGCCGGCGGCGTCGCCCATCTCCTGGAGGACGCGCAGGTGCCGACGTTGAAGGAAGGAATTAGTTCCGTTCTGGGCGACGAATCACGGCAGCGGAGAATGTCAGAAGCAGGTCCGAAGCGGGCTGCCGAGTATGATTGGAGAATTTTGACGCAGAAATATCTGGACCTGATGATCCCGCTGGCGGCCTAGATTTGTCAGAACCACCTGCGGTAGCGTCTGTGTCAAAACTCGCTTTTAATGCGGCTTTTGCCGCTCGATGTGCGGAAAGGCTCCGCCTTTTCCGAGAAGCTCGATCTCATATTGCGGCTCTGCCGCCGCTTTCGTAAAACCACTGATGATGTTCGCTTTATCGGCGGCAGAGCCGCAGAGACTCACTTGGCCGGCGACGGAAAAGCGGAGCTTTTCCGCACATCGACGGGCATAGCCCGAAGAAAGTACGACGTTGTGACACAGACTCTACCGCAGATGGTATTGACGTTTGGCATTTATAGATCATGCAAGTTCTTGACGCACAAAACTTTAAAACACGCGATGCGACGAGCTACGACGCCGTAACCGAGCACTTCGATTTTTTTACCGAACGAGTTTCGAGTTCGCTTGCCAGGCGGATGATTGCTCTTGCCGCCATCGAGCCGAACCATCAAGTTCTTGACGTCGCCACAGGAACCGGCGTGGTAGCATTTGAAGCGGCGAGAAAGATCGACGCGGAAGGAAAAATCCGCGCAATTGATCTTTCCGAAGGAATGCTTGCGGTCGCAAGCGCGAAAGCCGAAACGCTCGGACTCGATGAAAAGATAAATTTCAGCAAAATGGATGCTGAAAATCTGGAGTTCGAGGCGGGCACATTCGACCGAGTCGTTTCGCTTTATGCTCTGCTGCACTTTCCCGACCCGCTCGCGGCATTAAGGGAAATTCACCGCGTGATGCGCCCTGGCGGCAGATTGGTCGTTGCGGTCGGCAGTAGTCCGCCAATGTTCTCAGCTTCGGGTATCGCTCATAGAATCAAGATCATCCCCGATCTCGTACGCCGCTTTACCGGCAAACAGCTTGTAGCTCCCGGTTTTTTGGTTTCGATGGTCGAGCGATATTTGCCGGAAAAAGATGCGGTCGAGGAATCGCATCTTGCGAGTCATTCGCATAATCGGACGGTCGGAGTTGGGGATCTTGTGCGGGCTGCCGAATTCAAGGTGTTGCAAACCGAATGGCAAGGCGGTCAGGCAGTTCTTGATTCGCCTGAAGAATTTTGGAAGATTCAAGCGACGTTCTCGAGCATCGCCCGCAAGCGCCTATCGTCGGCACCGCCGAAAAAGGTCGAATTGCTGAAAGAGGAATTTTTTAAGCAATGCCGCGACGTTCAATCACGAGACGGGAATCTGGTTTACCCTTATGCCGCGTTTTACGTAGTGGCGGAGAAAGTTAACTCCTGACTCTCAAGAACAATAGTACCTAATAAAAGTGAAAGAAAATAAAAAACTACGCGTCGCCGTCGTCGGGCTGGGCCAGGTGACGCGGAATATTCATCTTCCGGCTTACAAAATGCTGGCCGAAAAAGTAGAAGTTGTCGGTGGATGCGATAAAGATTCGACGGCGCGCTCTTACGCAAAAGAGAAGCTCGGCGTACCGGATATTTTCGACGATCCGAGGAGAATGATCGCCGAAACCGCGCCTGACATTGTGGCGATTTGTACTCCGCCGGCGCTTCACATTGAGCAAAGCACGGCGGCGCTCGAAGGCGGCTGCCACGTTTTCTGCGAAAAGCCGGTTGCGGAAACACTATCCGATGCTGACAAACTCGTGCGGGCGGCTGCCGAAGCAGGCCGGCAGGTCGTCGTCAACAATCAGTTTCCGTACATGAACATCCACCGAGCCGCAAAAGCCGCGGTCGGCTCGCCGGAATTCGGACGGCTGCTGTTTATGCAGGCATGGCAGGTTTTTCATCCCGACGAAGTCACCGAAGCCGATTGGCGCGGGCGCCTGCAGCGGCGTCTTTGTTTCGAATTCGGCATTCATGTTTTTTCCCTGACAAGGTATTTTTTCGAGGACGATCCCGTATCGATCACGGCCCGAATGCCGAACCCGTTATCTAAATTCCATTCAGACGCGCTGAATCTTATAACGCTCGAATTCGCAGACGGGCGCGCCGCATCGATCATTCTTAACCGCCTCAGCAACGCCCCCGAACGTTATCTCGATATGCGGCTTGACGGCGAACACGCTTCGGTTCATACCTCGATCGGCGGCGAAGTGCGTTTCGAAGCCGGACTGCACACGCGACAAAAACGCCCGTTTTTCGGCCTGAATTTCGTAAAGGGCGGCAAGGCGGTTTTGCAGAACGGAACGAAATCGAGAATCATCGGCAAGGACGGAATTAATCCCTTTGCTTCATCGACCGCTTATCATTTTAATAGTTTTATAGATGCGCTGAATAACGGAACTGTTCCGCCGGGAAATATCGCCGATAATCGAAAAACGCTCGCCCTCGTGTTCGCGGCTTACGACGCGGCGGAGGCCCGCGAGACAATTTATTTGGAGGACGATGCGAGCCGCGCGTCAAACCTTCAATCCGTCACAGTAAGTTAAAATCCAAATTATGTACGCGAACGCCGGTGAACAAATTCGCTCGGCCGATATTGAATCCGTTGCCCCTGCAAAAATTCGTGCCGGAATCGTCGGTGCGGGCTTGATGGGATATTGGCACGCACACGCGCTTGCGAAATCGGGAGGCGAAGTTTCAGCGGTTGCGGATTTCGACGTCGAGAGGGCGAAAAATCTTGCGGCAAAATATAGGAACGCCACGGCTTTCAGCGGCGTCGAAGAGATGCTCGCATCGCAAAATTTAGACGTGCTGCATATTTGCTCTTCGACCGAAAGTCATCGGGCGATTGCCGAGACCGCGATTCTATCAGGCGTTCATCTTCTGGTAGAAAAACCCGTCGCGGCAACGGCGGATGAAACTGTTGCGCTTTATGAGCTGGCTGCCGAGTACAAGACCCTTCTCTGTCCGGTGCATCAATTTGCTTTTCAGGACGGCGCGGCTGATGCCGCGAGTTTATTGCCGAAGATCGGAGAACTCGTTCACCTCGAAGCGAATATTTGCTCCGCGGGGGGCGCGGGGTTGAAAAATGAAAAGCTCGATCTGACCGCAATCGACATTCTCCCGCACCCGCTTTCTTTGATGCAGAAATTTCTGACCGGCGGCATTTCCGGCGTCGAATGGAATGTTTCGCGACTCGCTGCCGGCGAGTTAAGAATCGCAGGACAAGCGGGGAAAGCGTCGCTGTCGATATTTATCAGCATGAACTCGCGTCCGACCGTAAACTCGTTTCGGATTTATGGCACGAACGGTACGATCCATCTCGATCTTTTTCACGGCTTTTCAACGCTTGAACCGGGCGGGGCATCGAAGTCAAAAAAGCTTCTGCGGCCGTTCAATTTTGCAATGCGTTCGTTTTCGGCCGCGACTTTGAATCTTGCAAAACGAACCCTAAAACGCGAAGCGGCCTATCCCGGTCTTCGGCGGTTAATCAATGAATTTTACACAGCCGTAAATCGAGGAGCCGAACCGCCGATCTCGCCGCGACAGGCAATCGAGATAGCGAAAATTCGCGATGATGTAATTAGGCGCATCGGGTTTTACAAATAAGCAAGTTTAATGAACACAAAAACACCAAAACTCTCCGTCGTCGTTGCATCGCAAAACGCCAGCCACAGCGTCGGCGATTGCCTGCGATCGCTCGAGAAGCAGCTTAGCAATGGAACAATCGAAATTGTCGTCATCGATAATTCGACCGACAAGACGCGCGAAATTATCGAGCGCGAATTTCCCTCGGTGAAGCTCGTCAAAGCGCCGAATGATAAACTGATTCCAGAGCTATGGGGAATAGGAATTAACGAAAGCGTCGGTGAATTCGTTGCCTTGACGACTTCGCATTTTGTAGCGTCGGAAAACTGGACATCGGAGATTCTCAGGGCTCAGCAGCAGCCGCACGCGGGAATTGGCGGCGCAATAGAGAATGAGGAGCGGGCAGGCATAGTCTCTTGGGCCGTGTATTTTTGCCGCTACAGCCCGTACATGCTGCCATTCGGCCAGACCGAGGTCGAGGACTTCGCTGCCGACAATGCTTCGTACAAGCGATGCGATTTGGAGCGCGTTAAAAACACAATGCGCGACGGTTTTTGGGAAACGTTCGTTCACAAGGAAATGCTCAAAAAGGGGATGTCGCTCTTAAAAACGCCGGATATCGTAACCTTTCATCAAAAATCCTTTACGTTTGCGGGCTTTATGAATCAACGTTTCTGGCACGGAAGACAGTTCGGCGAGGCGCGCTCGGCTGAAATGCCGGCCGCTCGAAGGGCCGTTTTCGTTCTGCTTTCGCCTGCGATTCCCTTGATTTACCTTGCCCGGATCACGCGGCGCGTTTTCGACAAGAAACGAAATGTCGGCAAGTTTGTAATGTCGCTGCCTGTATTGACAATGTTTCTTTTGAGTTGGTCGCTTGGTGAATTCACAGGCTATCTGAAGAGATCATCAAGATGAAGCTGCAAATGTCTGCGGAATCTAACGGAACAGTTGATTTGACGGTAGTAATAGTTTCGACCGGGTCCCATTCGTCTTTGAGAGCTTCCTTGAACGCGATCCTCGCCAACGATCTGCGGAATGTCGAGATCCTCGTTGTCGATTGCTGTTCGGAGGAGCCGATGCCGGAGCTTGCCGATGCTTATCCTTTAGTCAGGTTTTTTTATGCATCGCGGAAGGCGTGTGTTCCTTTTCTGGCCGGGACCGGACTAAGACGCGCGACCGGCGAAATAATTGCGCTGACGGATACGTCCAGTCTGGTGGGTTCGAGTTGGATTGCGAACATCATAAGAGCACACGCATCGGAGTCGCTCGTCATAGGCGGTTCGGTTGAGCCGAATGGCCGGATGAACTTATTAGATTGGTCGGCATATTTTTGCGATTATGGTCAGTTCATGCACCCTTTAAAAGCGGGATCCGTCGGCGTGTTGCCAGGAAATAATATTTCGATAAAACGTTCCGCGCTGGCGAAAAGTGCGGAATTGGTGAAGCCGGCCTTCAAAAAAACTCTGTGGTGCGAAAAGATTCGGAGCGAGGGAACGGAGTTGATTTGCGATCCCGCGATCGAGACGCATTTCGCAAGCTCCTCTCGAATCGTCCCTTTCCTTGCGCGGAGATACAGAAACGCACGCTGTTTCGCAGGCATGCGGTCGAAGGAAATGACGAAACTGAAGCGACTGCTCTATTTGGTGGGCTCGCCGTTACTTTCTATTATTTTGCTCCAGCGGACCATCAGTGCGGTTGTTCCTAAACGGCGTTACACAAAACAGCTTATTCTCTCATCGCCGTTTCTCGTCGCCGCCGTTATCTTTTGGTCAATCGGGGAGGCTTGCGGATATTTGACCGGCTCGTGCCAATTATGTGCGCGACCTCTTGCTTTTACGTCCTCAGGAGGAGCGGAAGCGATGGAAGCAGCCGCATAACAATGATTTCCGTGATCGTAGTTTCAGTGCACGGGTCTTCCTATCTGGAAGAGTGCCTCGACGCGCTGCATGACCAGGAGGGAGAATTCGATGTCGAGATCATTGTTGTTACGTCTCTCCGGGGCGACGCGGTTGAACGGATCAAAAGGAAATTTCCCGGTATAATGTTGCTCACGCCCCCAGCCCGAATCGGCATACCTCAGCTCAGGGCGCTCGGCTTGTCGCATGCTGCGGGAGAAAGTGTCGCGTTCACGGAAGATTGCTGCGTCCCCGCCAGGAGTTGGTGCGCTGAGATCATTCGAGCACATGGATCGGGTTATGACGTGGTGGGCGGAGCGATCGAGAACGGCAGCAGTGATACCTCGGTCAACTGGGCAGCGTATTTGTGCGAATACGGCGAACTGATGTTGCCCGTTCCGGATGGCGAGGTTCCTGGCTTAGCCGGTAACAATGCTTCCTATAGAAGGAATGTTTTCAAGAAGATAGATCAATCGTTCGTCCGTGATTACTGGGAGTATTTTCTTTATCGCGAATTGAGAAGACTGGATGTTAAGCTGCGTTCCGTTCCGACGATCGTCGTGTATAAAAAGAAAGAGCATCGCTTTGTCCAATTTCTGCGGCAGAGGTTTTACTTTTCACGGTCTTTTGCAGGGATGCGAAGCACGAATATGCCGCCGTCCCGGCGATTTTTTTATGCTCTCTCTTCTCCGCTTCTTCCGTTTCTGATGATCTGGCGGATCGCGCGGCAAGTTATCCGGAAGAAACGATTCGGATTGGAATTCATTAGGGCATTGCCGTTTTTGTCTCTCTTTATGGTCAGCTACGCCGGCGGGGAAGCGAGCGGTTATCTTTTCGGAGCAGGGAATAGTTTAGGGAAAGTAGAATGATTCAATCGCACAAGCCGCTACTCTCGATCGTGATCGCGGCGTGGAACGATCCTGCCTCGCTTTCCTCCTGCCTCGCATCGCTGGCGACGCAGACCGCCGATGCTTCAGCCGAGGTAATTGTCGTGAGCAACTACGATTGTCCGCCGCAAATGGAGCGGCAGTTCGCATTTGCCCGATTCAGCCGCGAACCCGACACGGCCATTGTTCCCGCGCTACGCACGCAAGGCGTGCTGCGATCTTCCGGGCAAATTATCGCGATCCTTGAAGATCATTGCACCGTCGGCGACCAATGGTGCGCTGAGATTATTAAGTCCCATGAGCTGCCGTACTCCATAGTCGGCGGGTCAGTGGAAAACGCGCCCGATCAAAAGGCGCTGGATTGGGCGGTCTATTTCTATGATTACGGAAACTACATGCTGCCTGATACCGCACGCGTAGTCACGTCTCTTTCTGGAGCGAATGTTTCTTACAAACGCGAAATTCTCGAGAAGGTAAAGGTGAAGTACAAAGATGGATTTTACGAAGAAATTGTTCACGATGAATTGAAACGCCATGGGTATTCGCTGTACCTGGCACCTTCCGCTGTCGTTCATCACAACAAAAAATACTCATTGTCCTTCGCGTTGACGCAAGCGTTTCACCACGCGAGAACGTATGGGGCGAAACGAATATCCGGCGCTTTCCCCACAAAACGCTTTATGTATGCAGCCGGTTCGATGCTTCTGCCGATCTTGCTCCCTGTGCGCACGGTTGTGAGAGTTCTCCGCAAGGGCCGGCATCGGAAAGCGCTGGGGCAATCCCTGCCTTATCTGATCCTGCTGCTGGCGGGGTGGTCGTGCGGAGAGTTTTCCGGCTACGTTTTGGGGGAAGGAAAAAGCGCCGGGCGCTGGCGCTAGCCTTTTATGAAGATAGGAATCGATGCCTGCTGCTGGGCGAATAAACGAGGCTTCGGCCGCTTCACGCGTGAACTTCTGGACGCCTTGCTTAAGCTGGACAAAGCTAACGAATATCTGTTTTTCATAGACAGCAATACCGGCGACGTTGAAGATTTTCCGTCACGCGCGAAGCTGGTTGTTGCGAAAACTGAGTATTCAGCGGTTAATGCGGCGTCGGCCGACGGGCGGCGCTCCCTCAGCGATCTATGGGCGATGACCCGCGAAGTCTATAAACACAAAGTGGACGTGTTTTTCTTTCCAGCGGTTTACTCCTATTTTCCGTTGCTGAACCGAACGAAAACGGTAGTGACGATTCACGACATGATCGCCGACCGTCATCCCGACATGGTGTTTCCATCACGAAAATCAAAGTTCTTTTGGAAATTGAAACAAAATTTAGCGATCAGGCAAGCCGACGTTATAGCGACTGTTTCCGAGAATTCGAGAAAAGAAATAGCTGAATATTTTCGAATACCGAAAACAAAGCTGCGCGTTATCTCGGAAGCTGCCCGACCGGTGTTCCGGACTCTTCCGGGAACGAACGGCTTTGCTTCCGCGCTGAGCAAATATGATCTTGCTCCCGGTGAAAGATTCCTGCTCTACGTCGGCGGGATCAGCCCGCACAAGAATCTGAAAACGTTGATAACGGCATTCAAGCAAATGCTCGATCACAGGGCAGTCGATCAACCAAAGCTCATCCTTGTCGGCGACTACGAAAACGACCCGTTTTTCTCAGCTTACCCCGACCTCAAACGACAGGTTTCCGATCTTGGGCTCGATGGCAAAGTTTTCTTTACGGGCTTCGTCCCGGACGAAGATCTGGCTTACCTGTACAACGCAGCAACGATGCTTGTATTTCCTTCGTTCGAAGAAGGGTTCGGTCTTCCAGCCATCGAGGCCATGGCATGTGGGACACCGGTCGCAGCGAGCTGCACCGGTTCGCTGCCCGAGGTTCTGGGTGATGCGGGCCGGTTCTTCGACCCTTCGGATTCCGATTCAATGTCGATGGTGATAAAGAGCCTCCTCGCCGACGAACCGGCACGACGAAATATGCGAGATTCCGGATTGGCCAGATCACAAAAATTTCAATGGAAGCGTGCGGCCGAAGAGACCCTTGCGATCTTCAATGAGCTCGCCGCCCGCGGCCGATAACAATGGATAAGCCTTTGAAATTCTGCATGGTGTCGACGTTTTATCCGCCGTATAATTTTGGCGGCGACGGCATGCACATTTACCGGTTGTCCAACGAGCTTGCCCGCCGCGGCCACACGGTCGATGTTTTTTATTGTGAAGACGCTTTTCTTTTGATGAACGGAAAACCTCCGACCGGCGAATTTCCCAATCATCAAAATGTTAACGTCTTCCCGCTCAAGAGCGGGAAAGGAATGCTCTCGCCGCTGGCGACACAACAAACGGGAGTGCCGTTCTTCAAGCGGAAGCTCAAGACCGCGCTCGAAAACAACAAATACGACGTGATCCATTACAACAATATGTCGCTGATCGGGATTACGGCTTTGAGCTACGGCTCTGCGATCAAGCTATATACCACTCATGAGCACTGGCTGGTTTGCCCGATGCACGTTCTTTGGAAATTCAACCGCGAGGTCTGCCAAAAAAAAAGCTGCACGATGTGTCAGCTAAAAGGAAAAAGGCCTCCGCAATTATGGCGGCACACGGGACTGATGAGCCGTATGCTGCGACACGTCGATTGTTTCCTTTCGCCGAGCAGGTTTACGATGGAAAAACATCTTGACATGGGCCTCGGCAACATACCGATTCGACATGTTCCTTATTTTTTGCCGAGCCGTCCTGAAAACAATGGCATCGCGGAAACGAAGACAGACGGCCGCCCTTATTTTTTGTTTGTCGGACGGCTCGAATATATCAAGGGCGTTCATAATCTGATCCGTGCTTTCAGGCGGCAGCCGCAATACGATCTTTTGGTCGCCGGCGATGGCGACTATCGCGAAACACTCGAAGCGCAGGCAAAAGATTGCACGAATATAAAGTTTCTCGGCCGGCTCGACCAGGACATGCTCGCTGAGATCTACCGGTTGGCTGTCGCGGTGATTGTTCCGTCAATATGCTATGAAACTTTCGGTATAATTATTATCGAGGCGTTTTCGCACAAGACGCCCGTGATAGTAAACGACCTTGGTGCCTTGCCCGAAGTTGTCGAAGACAGCGGCGGCGGCTTTATTTACCGAACCGAAGATGAGTTGATTAGCTCAATGCAAAAAATCGCTTCCGACGCCGGCCTAAGAAAAGAATTGGGCGAAAAGGGCTTCGACGCTTTTATGAAATATTGGAACGCAGAGGCGCATTTGGAAAAATATCTAGACCTGATCCGTTCTATTCAGGCACAGCGTGAAAAAAGGACGGGACGCCTGAGCAGTTCGCAGACAATTTCTGTTGCATAAATTCAATATTTTGTGAAACTGTAGTCTCAGGAAACCACAACGGATGAAAATGCAGACAGATATAAATCCAGCGAGCGGCATGAACGATCAGCCGATGCTCTCCGGCATTCCGATATTGACTTATCATTCGATCGACGAAAGCGGTTCCGTAATTTCAACCTCGACCGATGTTTTTCAAACGCAGATGAAACTTTTGGCCGATGCAAACTACAACGTAATTTCTTTGAGTGAGCTTGCTCGGATCCTAACTGCGAAAGGAGAGCTGCGTGCAAAAACCTTAGTGCTCACCTTCGACGACGGTTTTCAGAATTTTTATTCGGAGGCGTTTCCGGTTCTCGAAAAATACGGCTTCAAAGCGACTGTTTTTCTCGTTACCGATTTTTGCGGCAAGTTTAACGATTGGGCAGGAAATCCGCCCGAGCTGCCGCGAAGCAAGGTGTTGTCGTGGGGAGAAATTCGCGAAATGGACCGTTACGGCATAGAGTTTGGATCACACACGCGAACGCATCCCGACCTGACGAGACTTCCGGTCGAACAGGGCAAATCCGAGATGTCGGAATCGAAGATGGCTATCGAAGATGCGCTCGGCCGTAAAGTCGAAACTTTTGCATATCCCTTCGGCAGACATAATGCGGAGATCAAGCAAATTGCGAAGGAAAACTTTACTGCGGCTTGCTCGACAAACCTCGGGAAAGTGCGGCCGGATAGTGACTTTTTCTCTCTAAATAGACTAGATTCTTATTATCTGAAGAATCCGAGATTGTTTGTTATGCTGTCGTCAAAAGCTTTTGACCGGTATATGCAGTTCCGACAGGCGATGCGGATTGTGAAATCGCTGTTTAATTAGGACTGATTATTAAATCAGACTCCTGAGGAGTGTGAGCATTATGAACATAGTTTCCCGAATGACGCGGCATACGAAGCTTTCGTTAAAAGCTGCCCGCCACGGACAAAGACAAACGCCGCCTTTCATGATCGTGTTTATCAACTCGATCTGCAACCTGACGTGCGAACATTGTTTCTACTGGAAGGAACTGAATAAAAGAAACGATCTCACTTTTGAAGAGTTCGAAAAGCTCTCACTCGAGCTCGGCGAGTTCGAAAACCTGAATCTGTCAGGCGGTGAACCGTTTATCCGCAAGGAATTTGCAGATATCTGCGAGTTGTTCATCAACAAGAATAAGGTAAGGAATATATACGTTCCAACAAACGGCTACTTCACGGACAGAACGGAAAAAGCACTTCGCCAGCTTATGAAGAGCAAGTCGCTCGAATTGTTCGTCTGCGAAATATCATTGGACGGAATGCCGGAATATCACAACAAGTTTCGCGGCAATCCTCAGTCTTTTGAAAAGGCCATGGAGACCTACGAAATGCTCGCCAGGCTGAACGCCGAGGATCCGCGATTTCGGATACACTCGAATACCGTGGCGATGTCCGAAAACATGGACGAGATCTGGCAATTAACCGAATACCTCCACGACAACTGCCCGAAGATCGAACATCACAACCTTGCGATCATCCGCGGCGACCGAAAAAATCCATCTCTCCAGGGCCCGCAGCTCGAGAAATACAAAGAGCTTTACCGCCATGTGGCTGAAGTGTGGAGCGACCGGGAAGAACACCGATTGGGATCGAGCGTGGAGCCGATGCTGCAGTGGGCGAAGGTGAAGACCATAGAGTCCGAATCGCAGTTTATCCCCTGCAAGGCGGGAGTCCTGACCGGCGTGGTTTACGCCAACGGTGACGTCAGCGTCTGCGAACAGCATTTCCCGCTTGGCAATCTGCGTGAGAAAAGCTTTTTTGAAATATGGGACTCAAACGAAGCCGTCAAACTTCGCGAGAGCATCAAAGCAAAAAACTGCTACTGCACGAACGAAGTGTTTCTTTGGTCGAGCATCGTCTTTCAACCGGTACAGCTCACAAGAGCCGCGATCGGTGCAAATCTGATCCCGATCCTCCCGAGACCCAAGTCGCCGGCTGTCTCCGGCAAATCCAAAGCGTCTCGGGCGACGGTGGAATGACGCCCAGCCGCGTGATTAGTTACAGCGTGCCGCGCAAACCGATAACCGCAGACCGCGATCATCCTCTCGGCGTATTGCCGTCGGTTCGCGGGCTGCGTTTTGTTTGCCCGTTGTGCCGTGGAAAGTTAGATGTTTCCGAAACGGATTACCACTGCGCAGGCTGCAGCAGGACTTTCGGCGTGCACGCGGGTATTCCGGATTTTCGAGTTTTTCCCGATCCCTATCTCGATTTTCGCGAGGATCGTGAGCGGACCGAGATCGTGCTTTCGGGTCTGGAAAAGTACGATCTTGAGAAATTGCTCGATTATTATTGGACGTTCAGCGACATCACTCCGGAAAATCTGCGGTCGAAGTTCGTTAAAAGCGCTCTTCGCGGTGAAGAACGGGCGCGGTCGGCCGTCGAGACGTTGAAACGCCGCGAGCCGGGTTTTTCGCGCGGGAAAAAGTTCCTGGAGATTGGCAGCGGCACGGGCAATTTCCTGGCGGCTGCAGCCGGCGAATGCGAAACCATCGTCGGAACCGACATCGCGATGCGTTGGCTGCACGTCAGCCGCCGCCGGTTTATGGATAAGGGCATCGAACCGCCGCCGCTTGTTTGCTGCTGCGCGGAATACCTGCCGTTCGCCGATGATTCATTCGATATGTGTGCGGCGACCTCGACTTTGGAATTCGTGAAGGATAAAGGAAAAGTCGTGTCTGAGACGGCCAGGGTTTTACGCTCCGAAGGGACGTTTTATCTGAATGCCGTCAATCGGTATTCACTAGCGATGGATCCTTACTGTCATTTGTGGGGCGTCGGTTTTATTCCGCAGCGTTGGCAGGCCAAGTATGTATTTTGGCGCAGTCGTTCGATCTACAAAACACGGCTGCTCTCATTTATCGAACTCAAGCGTCTGACCCGTTCGCTTTTTGGACAACCCGAGGTTGTCTTGCCGGACATTAGTCCGAAAGTGATCGGTCAGTTCTCTCATATCCGCCGGCTTCAGATTCGCACCTACACGTTTCTCAAGAGTTTTCAAATATTTTCGAAAGCCTTGCGTTATGTCGGTCCGGGTTGGGACATTCTTCTAAGAAAAAATCTACTCTAAATTTCGATCATGACAAGCCAGTTACCCACAATTTCGGTAATAATCCCGGTTTACAACGGCGGTCCGTTTCTCCATCGCTGCATCGATGCACTTGCCGGCTCCACGCTTAAACCTTTTGAGGTGATCGTCGCCGATGATTGTTCAACGGATGACAGTGCGGATATATGTCGCAAGAAGGGAATTACCGTCATCTCTACTGCAAAGAATTCCGGTCCCGCCGTGGCTCGGAATCTTGCTGCGAGTACCGCGGTCGGCCAGATTCTTCTGTTTGTTGATGCCGATGTCGTCGTCAAGCCGGACACGCTTGCCCGTGTGGCGGAACGGTTCCGGAAGAACAGCGAGATCTCTGCACTGTTCGGTTCGTACGACGACGATCCCGCTGAGCCGAACTTTCTTTCACAATACAAAAACTTGCAGCATCATTACATTCACCAAATATCCAATCCGGAAGCCACGACATTTTGGTCGGGTCTCGGCGCGATCCGGCGAGAGGTTTTTGTCGAACATGGTGGATTCGATGAGAAAAAATTCAGTACTCCATCGATCGAGGACATCGAATTGGGATTTCGTCTCCGCAGATCCGGCCGTAAAATTATCTTGGACCGGGAAATTCAAGCGAAGCATTTAAAGAGATGGGGAGCCGTTTCGCACTTCCGGACGGAAATTGTGAGTCGTGCAATTCCCTGGTCAAAACTAATTTTAGAGAGCAAGGGTCTTATCAACGACATGAACCTTAAGACCAAGGATCGCCTGAGCGCGGTGTTCGTTGCAATTACGCTCGGTTGTCTTCCCTTCGCATTTCTATGGCCCGCAGCGGCGCTCTTGCCGCTTTTGCTGTCGATCGCAATCGCTTTTCTGAACCGGGGAATACTGAGCTTTTTTGCGGCTAAGAGAGGCTTGTGGTTTGCGATCAGAACATTTCCGCTGCTGTTTTTTTACTTCTTCTACAGCGGGGCAACTTTTGTCGCCTGCTGGTTTCGATATTCATTGCCGAATGCACCTGCCGGAAGAAGACGCCCCGATGTCGATGCGATCTGAATATTTAGCCGCTAACGACGGTTCTGGGTTGAGCGATCAGCCATTGATTCCGCGAGAACGCGCTGCGCTGCTCTTTCAGGCGGTTTGCGTAATATCCGCCTTTCTGATCAGGTATTTCTCGCTTCCGCAAAACGGAGTGATCAATGGCGACGGTGTTTACTACGCGAGCCTGGGAAGTAGGTTGATCTCCGGCAATATCAGTGACGGCATCAGCGCCTATTGGTCGCCGCTTTATTCGTTGCTGCTTGGCGTTGCTTACTTATTCACCAACGAGCTCGAAATGGCGGGAAGACTGGTTTCGCTGGTCGCCGGATCATTGTTGATCGTTCCTGCATATATTCTGCTCAGAAATTTCTTCGGGAAAACCGCTGCATATATTGGAGCTATTTTGGTAGTTGTTCACCCTCTTCTGATCACCTCTTCAGGTTGGGTGATGACGGAGTCGCTGTATATCTTGATATTTACTACGACTGTCATTTGCGGGTGGTTCGCGTTGGAAAACGGCCGGAGGCATATGTTTCTGCTGACCGGCTGTCTTTTTGGCGCAGCTTTTTTGACAAAGCCGGAATCGATCGGCTTCGTTGTGCTCTTCTCGTTGCTTGTGGCAGTGAGAGGACTGACGAAGCCTGGTTGGGAAATAAAACGCACCATCGCAGCAGGATTGATTTTTCTGGTTGGTTTTGCAATTTTCTTTCTTCCGTATGTCGTTTTTATTCATAGTAAAACCGGAAGATGGACTGTGAGTCAAAAATTCGTCAACAATTCTACGTTCGATGAACCGCGGCAAGGGATGTTGAAATTGACCAAAGACGGATCCACAACGATGCAGGACCGCATTTGGTGGGACAATTATGAGGCAGAAGCACGCGTGTCGGAAGAGAGACCGAAGCTGACAGATCCTTCCGCCCCTCAACCGCGTGCCGGGTTCAGTGCCGTCAATCTCGCATCCAAAATCTTTAACAATCTTAGCAAGGAGCTAAGGGAATACATGCGTATTTTGTTCCCTATCCCTTTTATTTTTATCGGTGCGATCGGGTTCATAACGGCGCCGTGGACAAGAGAACGGGCGACAAAGGATATTTACTTATTGTCCTTCGTCGCCTGCACCTTTCTCGGATATGCAGCCACAGTCACAGAAGTCCGCTACTTTTATGTCTTGATTCCGATTTTTGTCGGATGGGTAGCCCTAGGCTGCGTCAGCATCGGCTGGTTTGTTGCTAAGCATGTGCAGAAGTGGCGGAATACCCGCTGGATCACGCCGGTCGCGATCCAGGTTTTGCTGCTCCTGCTTTTGTTCGCTTCTCTGGTTCCTCTGTTTTCAAAAGAATTTCAAAGGCGTGGGATAGACAACGTGTCCTATGAGGAAAAAGCCGCCGGCTTATGGCTCCGACATAATTCCGATCCACATTCGATAGTGATGGCCGCCAACGCCACGGTAGCGTTTTACGCAGATGCGGCCCACATTTTTCTGCCTGACGAGGACGTTCAGACAGTTCGCGAATACGCAGACCGAAAGAAGGTAGATTATATAGTGTTGAGTGAACGAAGACTGAAGAACCGCCAGGATGTTTACAAACTCAGTGAAAGAGAGATCGGGAACGTTAAACTTATTTACGAGGACAACGCCGTTGACGGTTACAACGTAAAAATCTACAAGATTTTGGAATAAAGGTCGCTATTGCAAGCCGATCAACTTCCCGCCGATGTTATGACCGACCGGTAACGCTATACGCAGCGTCGCTTCACATTGGAAAATGTAGCGTTAATGTAGCTGGAGCAGCCTGTCGTGGTGAGCGTAGCCAGTGAAATCGATTCGTTTCGCCCGAAAGAATTGAATCTGCCGCCGGTATACATTATTCGAAACTCAAAACCATCCTTGTAGGCGCTAATCGAATCCCCAACGCCGCCGCTGTCGAAACCTGCCGGGTTTAAATCTGGCAGCAATACCGGATTGTTTGGCCCGTCAGTCCAATTTATTCCATCCTCCGAGCTGGCATAGTTCAGGCTTTGGAATGCCAGGCCGTACCATGCATGCCATCTCGAGCCGTCAAATACGATCCCGTAGCCCGCATCCGCGAGTGTCGCCCATAATTGCCCGCGTCGTGTCCAATTGATGCCGTCGGCGCTGGTTGCGTAAAACCACCTATACATTCCAAGACCCGTATCCCCTACCGCATGGCCGGTGTAGTACATGCGGTACAGAGAACCGATCTTAAACACCCGCGGTTCCGTGACAAACTGATCTTGAAACGATCCAGGCGGGCCTACATCGAGAACGGGGCTTGGATTTTTGATCCAATTAAGACCGTCCGTCGACGTCGCGTATCCTATCCGCCGCTTCCCGTCATCCCCAAACGAATGATACCAAAGCTTATAAACCCCGCCCTCGATCAAGATGCTGTTTGGTGAAACCTCCCCGTCCGGGCCACCCTCCCAACTCTGAGAAGGGTTGAGGGTCGATAACGCACCTTGCTTCGTCCAGGAAAGACCGTCTCGCGAAACCGCATATCCAACTTTTGCCTTATTCGGAGCAGGCACTGCCTCATACCACATACGGTAATCGGCGGGCCCAAGCTTTAAGACCACACGCGGGCCCGTTTTTTCATCATCAATGCTACCGGCCGGGCCCATAGGCAAAAGTGGAGCGTTTAACCGACGCGTCAAGACCCCTGAGGCCGCTGTTTGCATCAAGGGAACCGATTTATCACCGGCCTTTTGCCCGGTCACGCCTCGGTAAACCAGAATGGCAAAAAGAAACACTATGACCGCCAGGAACCTTGAGGCGGGATTATTCATCTGAAAATTGAAGGTCATTGATTGGCGAATCAGATTAGTCTGAAAACCGTCTTAAATCTCAATTCGGAAAAGTAAATGTAGCGGATCGGCCGCGCTCTGCCTGACGCAACCACGTCAGGCGTCGATAACGGATTGGGCAAGAGAGAGCGCCCTGTAAAATGGTAACATAGAAAAAACTTTTCTTTGCAAGAAAAACTGTCTGAGAGTCAGCGCGGGTCGGCCTACCGCGCAACACATGCCGTCAGGTTAGAACTCCATTAGAGTTTAAATCGCCTGTTTCGACGGGCGAAAATCCTAAGATCTAGAATGACGGAAACGTCAATAATCTCGTGCGAGAAGGGAACGTATAAGGGCACGATCGTCGCACGGGAACACCGATAAGCAATGAATGAGAACCCATCGAACAATTCGCGCTCCCGAAGGCGGCGACAACGATTGCTGAACCATCTGTTCTTGTCGGTAATTTCGGTCGGGGCAACTGTCGGATTGTACTTTGGCCTTACGATTCCTTATCCGTCCGAGAGCGGCTGGATATTTCGTTGGAGTTTGTCGACGGCCTATGTCGCGGCGGTTCTTCTTGCGGCAACACTTACGATCGGCGCCTGGAACGTGTTCCGACGAGGTTCGAGCCCGCTTTCCATCGATCTCCGCAGGGATGTCGGAATTTGGTGCGGCCTCCTTGCCATCGCTCACACGTTGGTCGGGCTGAATGTCCATATGAAAAACTGGACGCAATATTTTGTCGATGATGCGGGCAGCCCGCGGACGGACTTTTTCGGACTGGCAAATTATCTGGGCGTCCTGGCGGCGGTCATTGTCATCGCCCTTCTCGCTACATCGAATGATCTCTCGCTTAAGATCTTGAAGAGCCGGAGTTGGAAGCGAGTTCAACGCTGGAGCTATGTCTTTGCGGCTCTTACGGCCATTCATGCCCTTCTCTACGTCGCGGTGGAAAAGCGTTTCGTGCCGTACCTTTTTATACTCGCCGGACTAATCGCGTGGGTGTTGGCCGTTCAGTTTGCCGGCGTGCTTAAGAAAGGGGCGAATTATTTCGATGGTTAAGATCGAGGCAGAAATCTACAGCGACTACGAGCAGCTGTCAGCCCGCGAATGGCTCGAGACGAACGGCATCGGCGGCTATGCGTCGGGCACGATCTCGGGCGCGAACACGCGCCGGTATCATGGGCTGCTTGTTGCGGCCACGAAGCCTCCGGTTGGGCGGATGGCGCTGCTTTCAAAATTTGAAGAAACGTTGGTAATGGACGGCGGGCGGTTCGAACTTGCATCAAATCGATATACGGGCGCGATCCATCCGCGGGGCTACGAATACATCACTAAATTTCGGCTCGATCCTTTTCCTGTCTGGACTTTCGACCTCGAAGGCGTCGAGATCGAAAAAAAGATTTTCATGGTGCACGGCGAGAATACGACCGTCATAAAATGGACGCTCGTACAAAGCAAAACGAATGTCGCCTCGAACATTGCGCTCGAGCTGCGACCGCTGATCGCGTTTCGAGACCATCATCATTTGAGGCACGAAACCGCGGATCTCGAAGGCGGTATCAGTTTCGAAGAAGGCAACGTCGATTTGTCGCCGATCGCCGACGCTCCGGCACTGAATCTAGCTCACACCGCCGCATTCGTGGAGAAAACCGGGAATTGGTACCGAAGTTTCGAATACGCGATAGAGCAGGAACGAGGTTTCGATTTTAGGGAAAATCTGTTTCAGCCGTGTTTGCTGAGATTCGATCTGTCGCAGCCGGCCGTCATCGCGGCTTCGGCGATTAGGAAGCAGATCGGCGATGTTGAAAGACTAGAAAAAGCGGAGATTGATCGTCGCAGGGCGCTCATAGAAAGTTCCGGCGTCGAAAGCGAATTTGGCAAACAGTTGGTGCTTGCGGCGGACCAGTTTATCGTCGATCGCGGCGAAGGGAAGAGCGTGATCGCCGGTTACCATTGGTTTTCCGATTGGGGCCGCGACACGATGATCGCGCTGCCTGGATTAACGCTCGCAACGAACCGCTCGGAAATAGCGAAGAGCATCTTGCGGGAATTTGCAAAACACATCTCCGAAGGGATGCTGCCGAACCGTTTCCCCGACTTGGGCGAACGGGCGGAATACAACACCGTCGATGCGACGCTATGGTATTTCGAAGCGCTCCGCGCGTACATCGAGAAAACCCACGACCATGAGTTCATAAAACACGAGCTTTACGAAAAGCTGGTTGATATTATCGACTGGCACGTGCGCGGAACGCGGTACAACATCCGTGTCGATACGGACGGCCTGCTTTACGCGGGCGAGCCCGGCGTTCAATTAACGTGGATGGACGCGAAGATCGGCGATTGGGTCGTGACGCCGCGAACCGGGAAAGCTGTCGAGATACAAGCGCTCTGGTACAACGCGCTCTGCGTGATGGCCGAACTTGCTAACGCGCAGGACGATGAAAAACGACAACGCCAATTCACTGACATGGCGGCGGTAGCGCGAGAAAGCTTTAACGGCCAGTTCTGGAACGCTGACGCCGAATGTCTTTTTGACGTTGTTGATGGTGAGAGTAAAGACGCCTCGGTGCGGCCGAACCAGATCTTCGCCGCAAGCCTGCACCATTCGATAGTGGATGAAGAGCGTGCGAGCAAGATCGTCGAAAAGGTTGAAGGTGAACTGCTCACGCCCTTCGGCCTCAGATCGCTTTCGCCCAGCGACTCGCGTTACGTTCCGATCTACATCGGCTCACCACTCGAACGCGACGCGGCATATCATCAGGGCGTCGTGTGGGCATGGCTGATCGGGCCTTTCATCGACGCCTACAGAAAAACCCATCAGGCCGGAAAGCAACTCAATGAAAAAATAAGAACGCTGTTTATCGGATTTGAAAATCAGCTATCGGACACGATGGTCGGCCAGGTCTCAGAGATTTTCGACGCCGAACGGCCGCACGCCCCGCGCGGCTGCGTCGCGCAAGCCTGGAGCGTCGCTGAGCTGCTGCGCGTAAGCGCAGATCACGAGATTTGAAACTGCAAGGAAAACAAAGAGCGTAAATATTTTTCCGATCTATGGAAGAAAAAGACTTTACACTGAATTCAAGCACAGAAAATAAACTTTATCTATCGGGATCTTTACCGAACATCTAACTGAGAGCGAGGGAGGCTGCAAAAATGAAAGTATTTAACGAAACAATGAGCGAGTATCATAAGAATGAGAATAGCGTAACGACGGTAACGGCCCCGGAAATCGTTTGCGGCGGCTGTGCGAGTTCGATAAAGAAAGCGTTCGCACGCGTCGAGGGCGTGTCCGCGGTCGAGGTGGACGTGCCGACGAGAAGGGTAACGGTCACTCACGACATGGAAACCTCACGTGAAAAGATCGTCGACGTGCTGGAGCGCGCCGGCTTTTCGGCTGAGTGAGCGATTTTAGCGGCGGTGCTGGTGGATCCGCGGGGTGAGCAGGAGGATAAATGACTACGACGACAAAAACGATCGATCCGGTGTGCGGTATGGAAATCGATCCTTCGACCGCGGCCGGACGCAGCGAATATGGCGGCGAGCTCTTTCACTTTTGTTCCGCCGCATGTAAGGAGAAATTCGACGCGGCCCCAGAAGAATTCGCCGGTTCGCAAACGGGCGGGGTCGGGGACGGAAACAAGGAAATCAGCCACGGTTTGACGACCAAACAAGCCACGGACGGAACGCGTAACGATCATTCGCTGCCAAACGGTGCGGGCGAACGTGTCGATCTGCCGATAACGGGCATGACCTGCGCGGCGTGCGCCAACCGGATCGAAAAGCAGTTGAAAAAACAGCCGGGCGTGGACGCGTGCTCGGTCAACTTCGCCACCGCGAAGGCGACCGTCAACTACGACCCGGGCAAGACCAACGTCGCCGCTCTCGTGCAAACGGTGAAAGACACGGGCTATGACACGGCGGGAACGGCAAGGGCCGAATTCGTGGTGGACGATTCCGCGCGCCCCTCCGGCTCCGGCACGCCGCTCGAGAACCATTTGATGAGTAAAAACGGCGTCGTGAAGATGAGTTTCAACCTGGCGACGGCTACCGTCGCGGTCGATTATCTTCCCAATTCCGTCGATGTGAAACACATCCGGGCCGCCATCGAGGATTTCGGTTACCGGGTGCACGAGGTTTCGGGGAATTCTGATTCGGCCGAGGATTCGCTCGAACACGCCCACGCGGAAGAATACCGGGAGCTGAAAAAGAAATTCTGGATCGCGGCCGTACTCTCGCTGCCGGTTCTGGTGATCGCGATGTCGCACGGGACGATCGAGTTTCTCGATTTCCCCGGCGTCAACTGGCTGCAGCTGGCGTTAACGGTGCCGGTCGTTTTCTACGCCGGCCGTCAGTTTTACACCGGAGCCTGGGCCGCATTCCGGCACCGGGCGGCGGACATGAACACCCTGATCGCGGTCGGAACGGGCGCCGCATTTCTCTACTCCGTGCTCGCAACGGTGTTCCCGTCGTTTTTCATGGCGGCGACGCAAAGTTCGATGAGCGAGATGGCTGAGTCGATGGCGGTGCCGGTATATTTCGAGGCGGCGAGCGTGATCATCGCTTTGATCCTGCTCGGCAAGATGCTCGAAGCGAGGGCGAAGGGCCGGACCGGCGAGGCGATCAAGAAGCTCGTCGGGCTGCAGGCGAAAACCGCCCGCGTGATCCGTGACGGGCGCGAGATCGAGATCGAGACCGAGGAGGTCGTGCCGGGCGACATCATCCTGGTGCGTCCGGGCGATAAAATTCCCGTCGATGGCATGGTGACCGAAGGTTCGTCGGCGGTTGACGAGTCGATGCTCACCGGCGAATCGATCCCGGTCGAGAAGAAAGTCGGGGACGAGATTTTCGGCGCCACGATCAACAAGACGGGAGCCTTTTCGTTTCGAGCGACGAAGGTCGGCAAGGACACCGCCCTGCAGCAGATCGTCAGGCTGGTGCAGGACGCGCAAGGTTCTAAGCCACCGATCGCGAAACTCGCCGATACGATCAGCGGAATATTCACCCCGATCGTGATCTCCGTCGCGATCGCGACGTTCGTCGTATGGTTTGTCGCGGCCTCGCCCGAGGTGCGATTCACGATGGCGCTGGTTAACTTCGTCTCGGTGCTGATAATCGCCTGCCCGTGCGCTCTCGGCCTCGCGACGCCGACGGCGATCATGGTCGGGACGGGCCGCGGCGCGGAGAACGGCATCCTGATCAAGGGCGGCGACAGCCTTGAAACGGCGCATAAGCTCGACACGATCGTCCTCGACAAGACCGGAACGATCACCAAAGGCGAACCCGCCCTAACGGATGTTGTCACGGCGGACGGTTTCGCGGAGGACGATTTCCTGAAGATCATCGCGTCGGCCGAAAGGCAAAGCGAGCATCCGCTGGCGGCCGCGATCGTGCGCGGCGCGGAGGAACGCGGGTTAGATTTTGACAAACCGGAAAGTTTCAACGCCCTCGAAGGGCGAGGAATCGAATCGCGTGTCGCCGGGAAAGATCTGCTGTTCGGAAACTTGCGGCTGATGAATGAACGGAAAATCGAACTGAACGGCGCCGAGACGACGGTTGAAAGACTTTCTGCGGAGGGCAAAACGCCGATGTTCGCGGCGATCGACGGCAAGTTCGCCGGCGTTGTCGCGGTTGCCGACACGATCAAGCCGGAGTCCGCAGACGCGATTTCGGCTTTACAGAAATTGGGTTTGGAGGTCGTTATGATCACCGGCGACAACCGCAGAACTGCAGAAGCGGTCGCAGAAAAAGTCGGAATCAAACGCGTGCTCGCCGAAGTCCTGCCGGAGGGCAAGTCGGGTGAGATCAAACGGCTGCAGTCGGAAAAGAATCTCGTCGGCATGGTTGGGGACGGCATCAACGATGCTCCGGCACTCGCTCAAGCGGATGTCGGCATTGCGATCGGCACCGGAACGGACGTCGCGATCGAGGCGAGCGATATCACTTTAATAAAGGGAGATCTACGCGGCGTCGTTACCGCGATCGGTTTGTCCAAAGCGACGATCCGTTCGGTCAAGCAAAACCTGTTCTGGGCTTTTATTTACAACGTGATCGGCATTCCCATCGCCGCAGGACTGCTTTATCCGGTCACTGGCTGGCTGCTCTCGCCGATCATCGCGTCGGCGGCGATGTCGCTCTCGTCGGTGTCGGTCGTGGCGAACAGCTTGCGGCTTCGCAACTTCACGGCGACAAAGGCGGTCTGACCGAAAAGGAGGAATTGAGATGGACGCAATCGAGATTTTTGTAATTGTTGGCGGCGTCGGCCTGATCGGCCTGACGCTGTGGTACTTCTTTGGCGAACGAGAACGAATCGCCGCCGAAACTAACGAGACCGGCGTGCAGGAGATAAAGGTGACCGTTAAGGGCGGTTATTCACCGGACGTGATCGTGGTCAAAAAAGACGTGCCGGTGCGCCTCAATTTTTACCGCGACGAAACGTCGTCGTGCAGCGAGCAGGTGGTCTTCGGCGATTTCGGCATCGCCCGCGACCTACCGGCGTTCAAGACCACACCGATAGAGTTCACGCCGGAGGAAACCGGTGAGTTCACCTTCGCATGCGGGATGAACATGCTCCGAGGAAAACTGATCGTCCAGTAACCGTCGAGCAGCGTCCGGCAAATCAACTCTGTCTCCCGCGAACTTCGCCGACCGCGTTGTGTCAAATGAAGCCGATTTTACGCACATCCCAAGTCGCCGCGCGCTTTCCACAGGTCGAATTGCGCAATCTGGAGAAACGTTTCGTCAAAACCTTCTTTCGCGCTTTGACTCCTTTGCTTTTCCGTCCGGTCTAAAAAGGGACTTGCGCCGCCGCCTGCGATTCTCGATGCTCATGAGTGGGGGCGGAGCCGCCCGGCCATTAACCCTCCACCGCCGCAATCATCATCTGAAAATGCTCTACATTCTTAATAAGCCCATCTCGGTCATTATGTAAAAAGCCTCCTTCATCGCCCATCTCTGACAACAAAAAAAGCTAATTCAGGCCGTCCGAAGTTAGGATTAGTTGATCGGTTTAACAATTACAAACTACCGCAAAGAGAGATGCTGTTTCAAGACTGTCGAAGTCATTAGATTCCGTCGAGACAGAGTTTATTAGCAGCTCATAACGTGACTTATAGTCCGTTGTCTCAAAGTCGTCACCCACCCATAATCAAAACGTGCCCATCACGAATAAAATCGGCGACAGAATTAAGGAACTACGATCTCGCCAGGGCATCAGCCAAGAGTCTTTAGCTCATCTCGCAGATCTAGACCGCACTTACGTGAATAGTGTTGAAAATGGGAAGCGAAACATCTCCATCGAGAACATCGAGAAGATAGCAAAAGCCTTGAAAATCTCAATCAAGGAGTTTTTCGATGATAAGAGGTTCTCCTAGATGCCGACACTGCAAGAGTCCGTAAATGAAATAAAGAGGAGTCTCGAAGCGGCGATCATCGAGAACGGTGAGACCGGAAAACTATCCTTAATTCGATCCCAAAAGCCTATCAAGCAGATACATGAAGCCGTAAAGAGTTCATTAGTGCAAAACGGCATCGCAACTGCTCAAATACATCCCCCACCCGACGAGAGTAGTCCAGAAGTTACGCTCTCAGGTTTTTTGAAGCCAAAGTCACAGGACATTACGATTTTTCCACCCACGATTGCCCGTGTCGCAGAAATAATCGACGCTGGCTTTCTTGAAGGCAAAACGGACATCTACGGCATTAATCTAACGGAACGCTCCCTCTCCATAAATGTTCGCAGCCAACTAAGTAGTCTTAGCAAGAACTTCGATACACTATATGAAAGAACATTCGCGGAGGCCCTAAACTTTCATTTACGTTGTCCGCAAATGTGTCTCGGCGAGGTCTATATGATTCCAGTGTTTGAGTACGATACTGGTGCGGCCCAACAACATACGATTGAGTTTTCACGAGGATTCAAAAATGTCGAAAAGTATCTTCAAGCCTTCACGGCGATCGGCGGAAGAGTTGCGACTGTCGGGGACCTTCACAAATACGAGAGAATCTGCCTTTTAGTGGTGGATTTCAACAGAGATATTCCTAAAATTTACTCGACGGATGAAGACTTGAAGGAAGACGGCCTGCTCTCTGCTGATTCGACTGCCTCAATCGAAAATCTGACGTTCGACGCCTTCATCCCTGCGCTTCTTGATACGTATCGGGCTAGATTTCCTGGATTGCTTTGACACTGAGTTTATACTTGTCGCAAAGAAAAGAGTCTACGTCAGCGTGTGAGTTAATTGTCCGCAACTCTGAGATTTCCTCAGTAGTAAAATTAGGAACCGTAAAGCGTTCGATAAAATTTTTCTGATAACAAGGATAGCCGCCTTCAATCGCAAAACTCGTCTTTGTTACGTAATAGTGCATCAAGGCTGAGTTCAGAATCTTCTGGACCACATCAATATTTGACACATTCGAAAGCGGATTAGAAAAGTCATCAAAAAGTGATTGCGGCCTCTCCCTAAAAAAGACGCCATATCCGTTAGTAAAAAATGAATCTTCATCTTCCACAACCAGAAACCTTGGAAACTTGCTGAATGTTGGTGTGAGAATCTTTTTCCCCTTTTTCGTAAGCCCCTGCGTTCTGCCCCAAGCGAAGAACGGATAATACTCCATCTTTCCTTTATCCCTTGTAGCAAGTCTCTCTCTTTCAGATTCCAGATAATCGAGACAGGCTGGGAATCGATCTCCAAAGTCTGAAACGGTGAGAACTTTGGCTGTGCCATTCTTTATCTCATAAGGACATATGATTCGTCGGGAGTTGCGTGGTATTTGCTCTTGATCCGTAAAATCTGAGATTTTATGAACTGCTTTTGTGGCTGATATTTCAATTCGAAACCTTCCCTTTTCAGTCGTCTTCACATAATAACCATCGATTGCGTTTCGGTCGTCAATGAAGAAAACATCATCTTTAAGAGTTGCGATGCCAACCGCGATGTCAAAGAGAGTGCCGATAGGCGTACCCATCGATTCAATGGTGCGGATGTTTTGTTGTTCGTCTTGTTTTAGTAGCCGCCACTTCTTAATATTTAGATCATTGACGGTGTTCGGCGAACCATTTGCATGCTCAAGAAATGTCTCGGGGCTCTGATCTTTCCTAATGCGGTCGTAAAGGATTAGATCATTGGGCTTTTTATCCAAAAACGTGATCGCTGTATAGGTTTGAGCGTCAAAAACTTTTCGGTGACTGAAATCCACGATTCTTGAAACACACTTTGTTTGTTGGAAGAACCCGCGCAACGATTCACCAGATAGAGAGGTGAAATAGTTGTTAGGAGTGATGTAACCCAGTTGCCCGGAGTTCTTGAGCAAATTAAAACCGAGCTCAAAGAAAGCAAAATAAAGGTTGAAAGTTCCACCTTTGACTGTATCCCAACCCTTCGCCAAAAACTCTCGGTTCTCATCCGTCAAATCTTGAAACTTGACGTACGGCGGATTGCCGACAATATTGTCGAAAGTCCTATTCCAGTCAGTCCGTAAACTATCTCTATGAAAAAGATTGAAATCGGATTCACCAAGAAATTCGCCGTTCTCTAATGCCATAGCAGACAAAACTAGTTTCGTGCGTTCGATATTGTATTCGAGAATATCGGCACCAAATATATTTTCGCGGACGATCTGTCTAATTGATTTTCCAAAGGTGCGTTGATAATAGTCGACAAGGCCGGCCAAGAAGGCCCCGCAACCGCAACTAGGGTCTAAGTTTTGATCAGTCTCTTTCGGGGATAGCGATTCAACGATGAAGTCAACAATGTAACGGGGTGTAAAGAAAGCTCCATTCAGCTTCTGGTCTTCTTCAGGAATCAGTATTTCAAGCAGATTGGCGAATTCGCGGGCATCAGCAATGTTGTCGAGCCACATTTCTATAAACTCGTTCGGCTGAGCGCGAACGGTGGCTGAGGGGATAGCAGACTGTTCCAGTTCGTGATCTTTCAGGAATCGGCTTACCACGGCCTGTTCCACCGCCGTAGTGCCATAATTCTCCACTAACTGTTTAAGTTTGCTTCGGTCAATCATTCTCAAAGAATCTTATCACTATAAATAACAACTGAATAGTTACCCACAGCGCAGCCCCCACGCTTCACGAGCGGGCGAGCGGGGGGCAACTAAATTTCCTTGACCTTTCGTTTATATTCTACGGAGTTTAGTCGTTTTATTCTATCTGAGGCGCGGCGGGTTTTATGGTGGATCATCGGCCGGTGGTTAGGAGGAAGCCGAGGGCGACGGCGGCGAGGCAGAGGGTGAAGGTGAGGAGACTGTAAGCTGCGAACATCCAATAGTTTTTCTCGATCAGGAATTGAAGATTTTCGAGCGCGAACGCCGAATAGGTCGTGAAGCCGCCGCAAAAGCCGGCGAGCAGAAGAATGCGGCCTTCGCCGCGCATCCATTCGTAATGCTCTGCAAGACCGGCTAGCGCGCCGATGAGGAAACAGCCCGAAACGTTTACAAGAAGCGTTCCGAGCGGAACGTTGGCGAGAGCATTGGCTGTCAACGTCACGACCAAAAACCGCGCCACGCATCCGACTAAGCCGCCGATCCCGACAAATGCAATATCCCTACTCATAGTTTTTTCTCCCTAGAGCAGGCGTCATCAGCTAATTGTTAGCGGTTGGTTCGGGAAGACACCATTTCCCGTTAGGTTGTTTTCAGTTTGTCACACCGGCAACGCATGGGTCAAGAGTTTAGGCGCGCGACAACCAATGTCGTGTCCCAATAGCCTTTAAAGGAAAAGAAGAGATGAAACCACGAAATCACGCGAAACGTGATGTGTCCGTATCTGGCATTAAATCTTCCTCCTAAAAATCTGTTCTTTGAATGTGCTTCTAGTCAACAATGCGGCTTGCCGCTCGATGTGCGGAGAAGCTCCGCTTCTCCGACTGACCTAAAATGCCCCTGCGGCTCTGCCGCCGATCCCCGATGCTCATATAAGCGGCGGCGGAGCCGCGAAACGATTATCCGGCTTGCTGGCGAAGCACAGCTTCGCCGCACATCGAGCGGCTGAGCCGCAAAATCTCTGGCAATTTTTGGAAACGCAGATAAATAAAGCTGCTCTGCTTGATAACAGACAGGCGTGTTCGACAGCGGGCGATTTTTCGGGCTCTATGCTTCGATCAGGCAACTTGTTGAAGTGCTCGCAAGGCGTTGGTTTTATTGCGATTGAGGCTCGTAACGGACGCTCACGCGCCGAGGCACGGTTGTTGCACTAATGGTCGGATTAACGCGCGGGTCGTTGGGAGGATTACATGGGAGAAAATCTTGGTAACAAATTGAAAGCTCGGGTGACGGCGTTACTGTGCATGTTTGCGATCGGTTCGTCGGCGGGGGTAACGTGGGTTTCCGCCCACGGTGGGGAAGACCATGGCGATGAGAAACCGAAAACCGAAACGACTGCTAAGGGCGCGGTTCTCAGGACTACGCGGCTCGGAGATTTCGAGGTCACGGTGAAGCATCCGCCGCTGGAGCCGGGCACGATCACGCATGGAAGTTTGTTCGTGACCAGATATGCAACGAATGAACCGGTCGATGGGGGTAATGTTCAAGTGGCCCTCGAGGCGCCGAGCGGTTCGATCTCCGACGTCGCCGTCGAGAAATCCGCTACGGCCGGCAGTTACGCGCTCGATATACCGGCACTCACGGAAGGTGATTACACGCTTCGAGTCACGACAACGGCGGGCGGGAAAGCGAGCACCGCCACTTTTTCAGGCGTCGAAGTGCGTAACGGAACGCCCGCGGCCGGTGCCGCTGCGTCATGGTCCGGATTTTTGTTGACCGCGATGTTCCTGATCGTGGGAATCGGCCTTTTCGCGGCCCTCGTTTACCAGTCGGTGCGGGTCGCGGGGCGCCGAAGGCTCATCGAGGAGACGGTTTCGGCGTGAGCTTATTTCTCTTCGTAAAATCTATACGTTCTCGGTGGCGCCGGGAGAATCGCAGTGGAATTAAGGCATTGGCCCGGGTTTTGATTTTGGGAGCGGCTTATCTCCTACACACGGTTCCTGTCCTCGCGCAGCAACAGCCCATCCTCGCGCCTACGCAGCCGGCGGTTAAGCTCACTTCCGCCGAGTCGGTCGGTCAGGATGGTCTCTCCGTCGAGCGACTGATAGAACTCGGAGCAGGCCGTCGTGCTGACTTGTTTGCCGCTCGGCAGAGACTGGCTATCGCCGAGGGACGTCTGCAGCAAGCACGGCTGCGTCTG
>Ga0187894_10000312_pt1 | contig 65820 bp, 70 predicted proteins | sample GBC1701081metaG_FD_136650 | JGI IMG/M metagenome (GOLD analysis project Ga0187894, IMG submission 136650) | White microbial mat communities from a lava cave in the Kipuka Kanohina Cave System on the Island of Hawaii, USA - GBC170108-1 metaG ... | reverse complement strand
TCGGCACGTCTACACCGATCCCGGCATATTCGAGCAGGAGATGGATCGGATTTTTCACCGCGTGTGGACCTATGTCGGCCACGAAAGCCAGGTGAAGAGTCCCGGCGACTACTGGACGGTGCAAGTCGGGCGCCAGCCGATGATCATGATCCGGCATCGCGACGGCACCGTCCATGTCCTGCACAATCGCTGTCCGCATCGCGGTGCCATGCTGTTTGGCAACCGCAGCGGCAACGCCGGCGGGCCGATCACCTGCTCGTACCACGCCTGGCAGTTCGACACCGACGGTACGTGCCGGACGGTGCCGCTCTCGAAAGGCTATGACGGCACGCGGCTGGCGCCGGGCGGCGCGGACTGCCATTTGCGCGACATGAAACGGGCGGCGCGCGTCGAATCCTATCGCGGCTTCGTTTTCGCCAACCTCAGCGCCGAGGGGCCGTCGCTGCAGGAATGGCTGGGCGAGGCGAAGATCGCCTTTGACGACATGTGCGACCGCGCGCCGGCAGGCGAGGTCGAGGTCGTCCCCACCTGCTTCCGCGTGGTCCAGAACTCCAACTGGAAGATCTTCCTCGAGAACCAGCTCGATGCGCTGCACCCGGCGGTGACGCACGAATCGACCGGCAAGGCGGCGTTCGACGTCGAGGAGGAAATGAAGAAGCGTGGCGGCAACGCCCCGCTGTCCTATCACTATATGTCGGCCTTCTACACGACGCCGATCGCCAAGTGGGACCAGTTCCAGACTCTCAACTACCCGCACGGCCATTGCATCCTGACCGGCTACATGGGCCTGCGGCCGCGCGATCCCGATACGCTGGCCTATGAAGAGGCGATGACGAAGGCCTACGGCGAGAAGCGCATGGAGGAGATTCTCGGCGTCAACATCCACCACGTGCTGCTCTATCCCGGCCTGTCGGTGCAGTCGCCGCTGCAGCAGTTGCGCGCCGTGCGGCCGCTGGGGGTCGACAAGACGCTGACCGAGATCTGGCATTTTCGCCTGAAGGGCGCGCCGGAGGCGATGTATCGCCGGGCGCTGGGCTACTACAACCTCGTCAACTCGCCCGCCACCCTGATCAATGCCGACGATCTGTGGAACTTCTGGAAGATCCACCAGGGCCTGGCGTCCGACGGCGGCGAGTGGGTGAGCTTCCATCGCAATGCCGGCCAGGATCTGGAAGCGGATGGCGTGGTGACGTCGTGCATCGGCACCAGCGAAGCGCCCATGCGCAACCAGTTCCGGGCCTGGGTCGACTACATGGGGGCGCGGTGATGACCGCCATGAACGGTGACTCGCAGCGCAGCGTCGAGCAGTTTCTCTATCGCCAGGCCGAGTGTCTCGACACCGGCGACTGGCAAGGCTTCATCGACCTGTTCGCTGCCGACGGCATGTACTGGATGCCCGCCGAACCATCGCAGACCACCGGCGACGGCGTGCCGTCGATCTTCTACGAGGACCGCGACCTGATGACGGTGCGCATGCGGCGGATTGGGCATCCGCGCGCCTGGTCGCAGAAGACGGAGTGGGGCACCAACCACGTCGTCTCGAATGTCCGCATCGAGAAGACCGATGCGGCCACCGGCGAGATCGTCGTGCGCTCGCGCTTCCACATGATGGAGTTCCGCAACGATGCAACCCGGCATTTTGCCGGTTCCTACGTCCATCACCTCGTGCGCGACGCGGACAGCTACCGCATCAAGCTGCAACGCGTCGACATGGTGAACGCGCAGGGGATGTACGAATACGTGCTGCAGGCGTGGGTGTGAGGCGTCGAGTCTGTCATCCCGAGCGCAGCGAGGGATCTAGGCGTCACCACTAGATCCCTCGCTACGCTCGGGATGACGCCTTGATCGGGGAGGGTTGGAATGAAGAAGACAACGTCGCTGCTGGCCGGCATCGCCGTGCTGGCGCTGGCGTCGGCTGCGCACGCCGCCGACAAGGTCAAGGTCGGCTTCATGGGCACGCTGTCCGGGCCCGGCGCGGCAATCGGCGTGGATATTCGCGACGGCTTCGAACTCGTCGCCAAGGGCGACGGTGGCAAGCTGGGTGGCCTCCCGGCGGAGATCACCGTCGTCGACGACCAGCAGACACCGGATACGGCGCGGCAGGTCGTCGAGCGCTTCACCAAGCGCGATCGTGTCGACGTCATCACGGGCATGGTGTTCTCCAACGTGCTGCTGCCGGTGATGCCGGCCGTCCTGGCCTCCAACACCGTCTACATCAGCCCCAATACCGGACCCGAGGACTACGCGGCCGAGAAGTGCGATCCGAATTTCTTCGTCGTGTCGTGGCAGAACGAGGACACCGCGGCCGCCATGGGCCAGGTGATGAACGACCGCAACCTGAAGAATGTCTATCTGATCGCGCCCAACTATCCTGGCGGCCGCGAGACGCTGAACGGCTTCAAGCGCACCTACAAGGGCACGATTGCGAGCGAGGTCTACACCAAGCTGGGCCAGCTCGATTACGCGGCCGAGATCGCCACCTTGCGCGCGGCCAAGCCGGATGCGGTGTTCTTCTTCCTGCCCGGCGGCATGGGCACCAACTTCATCAAGCAGTATGTCAGCGCCGGCGCCCAGCAGGATGCCAAGCTGTACACGCCGGGCTTCTCCGCCGATGAAGACACCATCAAGTCCGTCGGCGAGCCCATGGTGGGCATCCTCAACACCACGCAGTGGGCGCACGATCTCGACAATGCCGCCAACCGCAAGTTTGTCGCCGATTTCCAGAAGGCTTATGGCCGGCTGCCCACCATGTATGCCCAGCAGGGCTACGACGCGGCCCAGCTGATCGCCGCTGCGGTGCGCGACACCGGTGGCAGGATCGAGGACAAGGCCGCCTTCCAGAAGGCGCTGCAGGCCGCCAGGTTCGACTCGCCGCGCGGCAAGTTCCGCTTCAACACCAACAACTACCCGATCCAGGACTACTATCTGCGCGAGGTGGTCAAGGACAGCACCGGCCGCATCACCAACAAGACGATCGGCAAGGTCTACAGCGACTACGCCGATCCCTTCGCCGCGCGCTGCAAGATGAAATGAGGGTGCCCTGGGAGCCCGGGCGTCTCGCCCGCATCGGCGCGCCAGCGCCGACGTTTGAAATATCGCCCTCCGCTGGCGCTGCGGGTGAATGTGGGCCGGACGCCCGCGCTCCCAGGACGCCATGCCACTGGCGCTGATCATCGAGCAGGCGCTGAACGGCCTGCAGCTGGGGCTGATGCTGTTCCTGCTGGCGGCCGGATTGACGCTGGTGTTCGGCATCATGGACATGATCAACCTGGCGCACGGCTCGCTCTACATGATCGGCGCCTATCTGGCGGCCACCGTCGCCGAGGCCAGTGGCTCGTTCGTCGCCGCCATCGCCGCGGCCGTGGGCGGCACGGCCGTGATCGGCATGGTGCTGGAGCGCACGATCCTGCGTCCGCTCTACCGGCGCTCGCATCTGCACCAGGTGCTGGCCACCTTCGCGCTGATCCTGATCGCCAATGAACTGGTGCGCATCATCTGGGGCGCGCAGCCCGTCGCGCTCAACATGCCGGCGGTCCTGTCCGGCCCGGTCGAGCTGGCGCCCGGCTTGCGCTATCCGGCCTACCGCCTGGTCGTGATCGGCGTCGGCCTGGCGGCGGCGCTGCTGCTCTACGTCGTCGTGGCCCACACGCGCGTGGGCATGTGGCTGCGGGCAGGGGCATCGGATCGCGAGATGGCCAGCGCCATGGGGGTGAATACGGCGTGGCTGTTCACCGCCGCGTTCGGCGCTGGCGCCGCGCTCTGCGCCGTGGCGGGTGCATTGCTCGGGCCGCTGCTCGCCGTGCAGGTCGGCATGGGCGAGAACATCCTGATCCTGGCTTTCGTCGTCATCGTGATCGGCGGCATCGGCTCGGTGCGCGGCGCGTTGGTCGGCGCGCTTCTCGTCGGTATCCTGGACACCGTCGGTCGCACCTTGCTGCCCGCGGTTTTTCGCGCACTGGCGCCGCCGGCCGTGGCGTCGGAAGCGGGACCAGCCCTGGCCTCGATCCTGATCTATGTGCTGATGGCGGCAGTCCTCTATTTCCGGCCACGCGGCCTGTTCCCGGCGCGTGGCTAAGACTGTCATCCCGAGCGCAGCGAGGGATGACAGTGTGTGACGGAGCCAATGGGAATGGGGTCTAGTTCGCTGCACATCAGCCTGCGCCCGCTGCCGACCCTGCTGCTGGTCGCGGCGCTGGTGCTGCTGCCCGTCGGGCTGACGGCGGTGGACCAGCCGTTCTATATCGTGCTCGCCAGCCGCGTGCTGATCTACGCCCTGATCGCCAGCAGCCTCAATGTGCTGATCGGCTATGGCGGCATGGTGAGCCTGGGGCACGCCTGCTTCATCGGCGCTGGCGCCTACACGGCGGCGGTGCTGGTGCGTGCCGGGCTCGACTCCGCCTGGCTGACATGGCCCGCCGCAGCGCTCGCCGGCGGGATACTGGCGGCCATGATCGGCGTCGTTGCCCTGCGCACCCGCGGCGTCTACTTCATCATGATCACGCTGGCGTTCGCGCAGATGGCCTACTACGTGGTGGTCTCGCTGCGGGTGCTGGGCGGCGATGATGGATTGACGCTGCCGCATCGCGCCGGTTACGGGTTCGGCCTCGATCCGCGCGCCGATATGACATTCTACTACGCCGTGCTGGGCATCGTGCTGCTGCTGATGGCCGGCCTGCGCCAATTGCTCAACGCGCCGCTGGGCCGCGCGCTGCAGGCGATCCGTGACAACGACACGCGCATGGAGGCCATCGGCTTTCCGGTCTTTCGCATCCAGCTGGCCGGCTTCGTGGTCGCCGGCGCCGCGGCCGGCCTCGGCGGCAGCCTGCTTGCCGATCTCAACCAGCAGGTTAGTCCCAGCCTGCTGCACTGGACGCAATCGGGAACCCTGATGGTCATGGTGATCCTGGGCGGCGTCGGCCGGTTCCTCGGCGGCGTGCTGGGGGCGGCGGTGCTGCTGCTGGTGCAGGAGCTCTTGTCCGACGTGACGACACACACGGCGCTGGGCATCGGCCTGGTGCTGCTGGCCGTCGTGCTGTTCGCTCCGGCGGGCATCGCCGGTCTGTGGCGGCAGGTCGCGCGGTGACGGTACCGCCCAGCCTGCAGGTGGGCGGCCTGCGCAAGCGCTTTGGCGGCGTGACGGCGATCGACGATGCCAGCCTGACCGTTGCGTCCGGTGAACTGCACGCGTTGATCGGCCCCAACGGCGCCGGCAAGACGACGTTCATCCAGCTCGTGTCGGGTGCCGAGCGCGCCGATGCCGGTCGCATCGATTTGGACGGTGTCGCCATCGGCGGCTTGCCCATGCATCGCCGCGTGGCGCTGGGCCTGGCGCGGTCGTTTCAGGTCAGCAGCGTCTTCCCGGCCTTCACCGTGCTGGAGAACGTCGCGCTCGCCATCCAGGCGCGCGGCCGGGCGCGCTGCGCGGTCTGGCGGCCCGTGGTGACGCAGGCGGCATGGTTCGACGAGGCCGGGCGGGTGCTTGACGACGTGGGACTGGGCGCCCGATCGGATATCATCGCCGGTGCTCTCTCCCATGGCGAGCGGCGGCGGCTCGAGATCGCGCTCACGGTGGCCACCGGCGCGCGCCTTCTGCTGCTGGACGAGCCGCTGGCCGGCCTTGGGCCGGACGAATCGGCGCGTGTCGTCGACCTGCTGCGCACGTTCAAAGGCCGCACCAGCATCCTGCTGGTCGAACACGACATGGACGCCGTGTTCCGGCTGGCCGACCGCATTTCCGTCCTGGTCTATGGCCGCGTGATCGCCACCGGCGCGCCGGCGGACATTCGCGCGCATCCCGACGTACGGCGCGCCTACCTCGGCGAGAGCGCCGCATGAGCAGCGTACTGGAGATCGACAATCTGTCGGCCGGTTACGGCGCCGGCCAGGTGCTGTTCGGTGTCGGCCTGCGCATCGAGGCGGGTGAGGCGGCGACCCTGCTGGGGCGCAATGGCATGGGCAAAACGACGACGGTGCGCTGTATTGCCGGCCTGCTGCGGCCGATCGACGGCACGATCCGCGTCGCCGGCGAGCCGGTGGGTCATCGCAGCGCCGACTGGATCAGCCGCGCCGGGCTGGGCCTGGTGCCGGAGGGGCGCCGGATCTTTCCCAATCTCACCGTGCGCGAGAACCTGGTGGCGTTCGCCGCCAACCGGCGTGCGGTCACCGACCCGTGGACGCTGGAGCGCGTGCTGCACCTGTTTCCGCCCTTGTCCGCGCGTCTGCGCAATCTCGGATCTCAGCTTTCCGGCGGCGAGCAGCAGATGCTGGCGATCGGCCGGGCGCTGCTGACCAATCCTGCCCTGCTGATCCTGGACGAAGCGACCGAAGGTCTGGCACCCCTGCTGCGCGAGGAGATCTGGCGCGCCGTGCAGTCCCTGCGTGCGGCGGGACTTGCCATCCTCGCCATCGACAAGCATGTCGACCGGCTGACCGAAATCGCCGGACGGCACACCATCCTGGACCGCGGCCGCGTGGCCTGGGCGGGCAGCTCGGCCGAATTGACGGCCGATCGCACCTTGTGGGAGCGCCATCTGGGTTTGTGATGTGGTTTTAGGACCGCGCACGCATGAGTTGTCAGGGCCTACCTAGAAGAATCCGATTTGGATCTGTTCTCGTTGGCCGCTGTGCTCGGAACGTGTACATTGTTCTCGAGACATGCTTCAGGCGCTGCGCTTGGCGTCGTGGTATCGCGCGCCTCACATTGATTTTGCCAATCGTTGAATGACGTCAATCGCCGCGTGACCACTGGGCTGCTGTCTGTTTTGGTTTTGCGGCGTTTGATTTCCGACTGATGGATTTCGCGACGTTCTTCACTATCGGACGTGATCCGGCGCAGGCTCTGCCGGATACCTATAACTACTGGCTGGTCGCGGTGTCCTATGCGATCGCGGCGATGGCCAGCTTCACGTTCCTTCAGTTCGCGGACCGCATGATCGAGCTGCGCGGCTCGCGCCTGCGCTTGCGCTGGCTCGTGGGTGGCGCCATCGTCATGGGTGGTGGCATCTGGTCCACGCACTTCGTGGCCATGCTGGCTTACGTGCTGCCCATCCCGGTGTCATATGATCCCCTGACGACAATCGCGTCCGTGGTGCCCGCCATTCTCACGGCTGCTGTTGCGCTGCATATCGTGGCGCGCCCGGCACCCAGCATGCGTCGACTGGTGGTCGGCGGCGCGGTGATGGGTGCCGGCATCGGTACCATGCACTACACCGGTATGGCCGCGATGCGGCTCGATGCGCTGGTCCGCTATGACCCGGCGATGTTTGCAGCGTCGATTGTCGCTGCCGTGGTGTTCGCCGTCATCGCACTGAAGGTGCGGTTTTGGTCTGGCCATGCGGGCACGGACAGTCCGGCCCGGCACGCGGGCGCGGCGCTGATTCTGGGTTTCGCTGTTGCCGCCATGCATTACACGGCGATGGCCTCGACGTTCTGCTTCGCCGCCGGCGGCGTCGGCCACGGCACGCCGGGCCTGCAGCCCGGTACGTTCGCCGGCATCGTGAGCGGCGCTGCCGCCCTGGTGCTGCTGACGGCGATCACCACCGTGATGTTTCAGCGCCTGCGCCAGAGCGAGGAGAGCTTCCGCTACCTGTTCGAGAAGAACCCCAATGCGATGTGGGTGCACGATCGCGAGACCTTCTGCATTATCGAGGCGAACGCGGCGGCGCGCGCCGCCTATGGCTACAGCAGCGAGGAGTTCCGACAGCTGCAGATCTTCGACCTTCACCCGGTCGAGGACCAGGCCCGGTTAAGACAGCTCGTGACCAGTACGGATGCGCAGTACGATATGCACGAGCGCGGCGTGTGGCCGCAGATCACCAAGCATGGTGCGATCATCGAGAACGCCGTCGTCTCCGGCTCGATCACGTTCAAACGCAAGCCGGCGCGGCTGGTGATCGCGAAGGACGTCACCCGGCAGCGCCGTGCCGAGGCGCGTCTGGCCCAGGCCGAGGCAACCCTGCGTCAGAGCCAGAAACTCGAGGCCCTGGGCCAGCTCACCGGCGGCATCGCGCACGACTTCAACAATGTGCTTGCCATCATCATGGCCAAGCTGGAAGGCATTGCCGACGAACTGCCCGAGGACTCGCCCTTCCAGAAGAAGATCGCGGCGGCGCTGTCGGCCGGCGCCCGTGGCGCCGATGTGGTGGCACGGCTGATGATGGTGGCACGGCGACGGCCGCTGGAGCCGCTGGACCTGGCGGTCGGTGCACTGCTGCAGGATCTCGCGGGCCTGATCTCCAGCGCGCTGCCGGGCCGCATCAAGCTGCTGCTGGACATCGGCGACGGCCTGCCGAGCTGCCGGCTCGATCGCAGCGGCTTCGAGACGGCCATCCTCAACCTGGCGGTCAACGCACGCGATGCCATGCCCGAGGCCGGCGAGCTTCACGTCACGGCCTGCCCGCGCACCTTCACCGCCGAGGATGTCGAGGCCCAACCGGAATTGCGCGCGGGTGACTGGGTGGAGATTGCCGTTCGCGACACCGGTACCGGCATGACGCCCGACGTGCAGGCGCACATCTTCGAGCCGTTCTTCACGACCAAGAGCGAAGGCAAGGGCACCGGGCTGGGCCTGGCCATGGTCTACGGTTTCGTGCATCAGTCCGGCGGCTTTCTGACCTTGCGCAGCGCCGTGGGCGAGGGCACGACGTTCCTGCTGTACCTGCCGGCAATCAACGCCGAAACGCCTGTGACATCACAGCAAGACCAGGCGGAGCAGCCGGCACGTCCGCTCCCCGCGGTCGCGTAAGCCGGGTCTTGCGAGACGACGAACGCCGTCACCTGCTATCATGCGCGCCATGTCGAGCACGGTGGTTTCAAGGGTTATCCATGCGCCGAGCGCGGCGGTCTATCACGCGTTCATGGACCCGAACGCGCTAGCCGCCTGGCTGCCGCCGGGTTCCATGCGCGGCGTGGTCCATGCCTTCGACGGACAGGAAGGCGGGATCATCCGGATGTCGCTGATTTATCCCGAAGGCGATGAATCGGCACGGGGCAAGACGTCGGAAGACACCGACACGTTCCAGGCGCGCATCGTGACGCTGATCCCCGGGAGGCGGATCGTGTGGTCGGTTCATTTCGACTCTGCGGATCCGGCCTTCGCGGGCGAGATGATCATGAGCACGATGCTGGCGTCGGCCGGCGACGGCACCGAGATCGCCATCCGCTGCGACAACATCCCGTCCGGCATCCGTCCGGAAGACAACGAGGCCGGCTGTCGCGCCTCGCTGGAGAAGCTTGCTGCCTTTCTCGGAGGATAGCGCGCCGTGTCGATCCCATACCGGGATGGACCGCTTGTTTGCCTGGCTCGAGCAGGCCTGATACGTTTGAGCGCCTTGGATGGCAGGACTTGAGATGATGTTACCGGATGTACGAGGTAGCACGTGTCCGCAAGGTCGATACTGGTAACCATAGCCCTCTGCGCCTGGATCCTCGCGTCAGCGGTGGCCTTTCTCATCGTCGTCTATACGACTTTCTTCGGTGTCGCCTTTATTGGTCTCGTCATTTGCTATGTTGGCGCTCAGTTCGAACTGGATTCAGACAAACCGGTCGCCAGTACCCTCACGACAAGCCTCCTTGGTGCGCAAGTGCGCGCGCAGAGAGATCTGCCGGTCGAGCAGCGCTGGTCCGTCAGACATGAAGAATCGCTGTGGAGCCAATCCGCCCGCTTCTTCAAATTCTTTGGTCTTGGCTTGATGGTGATCGGCATCTGCGGCGGGCTGTACTACCAGGTTTAGAGATAGACGGCGCAGCCTCGACTTTCGAGTTCGGTGAACCATCGAGGTGGGCTCAAGGTGGTTACCCAGCGCAGGTCGAGCTTTTCGAGACGAGGCAATGTCAGCAAGGCTTCGGGGAGCCGGGTAATCGGATTGCCCCTGAGGTCGATCTGACGAAGCTCAAGGAGTGATGCGATCGCCTCCGGCAGATCTGTGAGGTGGTTGTTGCGCAGGTGCAGCTCACGTAAGCGTGCAAGGCGAGAAATTGAAGGCGGAAGGCTCGTGAGGTGATTGTCTGTGACACGCAGCTCGATCAGACCCACCATCTCTGTCACAGCCGCGGGCAATATCTCGAATGCGTTTTCGCTGATGTTCAGGTAGCGCAGTGAGGTCATGCGTCCGAGGGTCGATGGAAGGGACGAGAGGCTGTTGTCATGCAGGTATAGGAAATCACTCAGTCCGTCGAGCTGGCCCAGACTCGATGGAAGATCGCGAAGCTCGTTGTGACCAAGATCGAGCATGCGCAGGTTGCGCAGCTCACCGACACGATCGGATATCTGGCTGAGGCCATTCTCTGCAAGAACGAGACTTCGAAGATCCGTTCGATCCCATATGTGATCAGGAACAGTGCCGAGGCCCTGTTTCCACAATGAGAGGTGCGATCCGGCGGAGATCAAGATACCCCACCTGGCGCTCGCACGATCTTGTGCCAGCTGCTCGACCGAGCGCCGCCTTCTGCGAGGCTGCTAGCGTGCGTGCGATGTCGGTACAATGGCATTCCGTCACGATGGCATGTTTGAAGAGTTCATAACAGGAGACAACATGGCGTCACGAGCAGCGCACCCGCCTCAACGCTCGGGTTGCGCCAATGGAAACGTCCACGTGCCCTTGAGTATCTCTGCCCGCGGGCGGAAGAGACGCACGGTGTAATTCCAGCCTGGCGTGATCGGCAGGCAGTTTTGAATCTGGCCGTCGCACCCGCCGAACTGGATGGTGACCCGGCCGTCCGCGCCCTTCTTCGCGGTGAGGCTGTTCACCGCGTAGACGTTGCCCGGATTGGGCTGCAGGTAGCCCCGGCTGTTATAGACGGTCAGCGACCAGAAGCCGTCCACCGGCACATCCCCGACCGTCAGCCGGTGGACGGTGCTGCCGTCATTGCGGGCCGGCGTGATCGGCAGGTAGAGCGCGTCCTTCTCGGGATAGCCGCCCCACAGCAGGGCGCTGCCGATCAGGTGCCTGACCGGGTCGACCTCATGTGCGTTGGCGCCGAACATGCGCCGCGTGTCGGACACCGTGGTGCCGAGTTGCTGCAGCGCCGCCTGGATCGTCGCGAGGCGTGCCTGGTCCCACTCGGGGATGGTGAAGGTGCCGGGGCGGTCCTGGCGCAGCGTCACCGCATCCTGCAGGGCATGGACCTGCGCGACGTCGTCCGGGCGCGCGAAGTCGGTCAGGAAGCGCACGACGACCATGGCGTAGCGCGTGCCGACTGCCGCCCGGGTCAGGGTGTGCGGGCCTGCGTCGCCATAGGCGGCCGGGGTGTACTGGTCCTGGTTGATGACCTGCATCCCCATGAAGCGCGTGCCGGGATCCGGCAGCGTGATCGTCACCGGTCCGCCGTCGAGGTCGACGATCGCGAAGGAATACAAGGTGTCGCGATTGCCGCGGACGATGCCCTGCTGGGCCGGCACGGCAAGGTCGCGACCATGCCGGAACTGTCCGAAGCCGCCGGCCTTCACCACCCCGGCGAAGTTCACGTCGGTCTGGGCGCGGCTGTAGGTCTCGACGGTGACGGGCACGGCGGGTGAGGTTTGCGCCGACACGACAGAATTCGTCATCACCAGTGACATGGCGGCCAAGATCCTCCTGCTGGTCTGTTTCATCCCGCGTTCCAGATTTGGGTTGTCCCCCGCGCAGGATGTAGACACATCAAATATGGAATTTAAGGCGCATTGTTGATAGCATGCCTATCAAATATGGTATGCCTGCCGTATGGACCTGAATGCCACCCGCATGTTTGTCGCGGTCGTCCAGGCGGGCAGCCTCTCGGCGGCGGCGGCGCGTCTCGCAATCCCGCTGCCGACGCTGAGCCGACGCATCCGCGACCTGGAACGCCAGCTCAAGGTTCAGCTGCTGGCCCGCTCGGCGCGCGGCACCAGGCTGACCGACGCCGGCGCGCGGCTCTACGAGCACGCCAGCCGCGGTATCGAGTCGCTGCTGGAGGCCGAGCAGGCCGTGGTGAGCGACCAGGCGCGCCTGAAGGGGCGCCTGCGCCTGTCGCTGCCGCAGACGTTCGAGCCATGGTGGGATCTGCTGGCCGCCTTCCAGCGCCGCTATCCCGACATCGAGGTGTACGTCTACTCGACCGAGCGGCGCATGGACCTGATCGAGGACGGCATCGACGTCGCCCTTCGCGTCGGCGCGATCGTTCACGAGACCATGGTGGCGCGACACGTCCTGTCCTTTCGCAACGTTCTGGTCGCCAGTCCGCGGCTGATGAAACGCCTCGGCATACCGACCGAGCCTGGCGACCTTCATCGCTTTCCCTGCGCGGTGTGGGCGTCGCGCGTCGATGTTTCGGCCCGTTGGGACTTGGGCGGAGAGATCGTCGAACCCAACGCGGTCCTGTCCACCAACGACTATCACCAACTGTGCAGTCGTGCGCTCGGTGGCGACGTCGTGACCGAACTGCCGCCGTTTCTGGCGGCAGCGGCCATCCGGGAGAAGCGCCTGGTGCCATTGCTGCCGCAATACCCGTTGCCCGAATGGCCGATCCATCTGCTCTATCCGACCCACCGCCACCCTTCCACCATCGTGAGGACGTATCTGGATTTCTGCCAGGGCTACCTTCCGACGATCGTTCAAGCCTGCGACATCGGCGCTGCGGGATGAGCGGGCGGGCGAGCGCCTGCGACGGTCGGCTCAAGCGGCCTTGAAGGCCGCGCGCATGCAAGCAATGAAGAAATTCGTGTGCGTGTCGCGCGGCGCCAGCTGCGCTCTCAGCATGTAGCTCTTGAACGTCACATCAGGCTTGAAGGGGATGGACACGACTCTCGGAAGCTTCATGGTGCGACTGACCATGGCATTCACCAGGCTCACGCCGAGCCCTTCACTGACCATCCTGCAGATTGTTACCGCAAACGGCGTCTCGATCGCCATGATCCGACCTTCCTCGGGAAACGCCGCATCGATGGCGTGTCGGGACGAACTGCCGCTCGGGAGCGAAATGAACCGTTCGCCCATGAGGTCTTGCGGTCCAACGCGCCGCTTACGTGCCAGCGGGTGGCCCGCGGGCACGACACAGACAGCGCTCTCGGTATGAATCAGCGATGCCACCACACCGGGTTTGTCGGCCACATAGGACACGAATCCGATGTCGCAATGCTGCATGGCCACCCAGTTGGCGATGTTGGGTGACTCGCTGGTGTCCACAACGATCCGGACCAATGGATATTTTTGACTGAACAGCCGGATCGCCGAGGGCAGGACACTCGTCGAGATCGCGGCCGCCGCGGCAACGCGAAGCGTTCCGACGCCGAACTCGCGAATGGCACGCGCCGATGCGGCGAGACTATCCAGCCCGACGAAGGCGCGCTCCACCTCCTTGAAAAGCGCCTTGCCACCCTTGGTCGCCACCACGCGTCCCCCGGCACGATCGAAGAGATCGAAGCCGAGCTCGCTCTCGAGCTTGCCGATTTCGCGACTGACGTTCGGCTGCGACGTATGAAGCTGCTGGGCCGCCACGGTCATCGATCCCGTGAGCATGACGGCGCGAAATGTCTCGATCTGCTTGAAGTTCATGAGGGCATGGTAAGGCCGCGCAACCGCCATATCAAATCCGTATAGCCGGCGTGGAAACTGGAATTTGACCCCGATGCCGTCTCTTTCGATAGTCCTCGCCAGGCAAACGGAACGCAAAAACGATGGAATCGAAAGTCAGTCGCCGGCTCAAGGAGCCGCTTGCAGCGGAGATCTGCGAGCACATCTACGGTCCGCGCCTGGCGCGCGACTTCACGAAGCAGTTCGTCCATCTCACCGACGTGAACCAGGCGCACTTGCTGATGCTGCACAAGGCCGGTCTGGTCTCACCCGAGGTCGCCAAAAAGTTGGCCGAGGGCTTGCTGCGGATGGAGGCCGAAGGCCCGGCAGCGGTGGAGCTCGATCCCGCCAAGGAGGACCCTTACTTCAACTACGAGGCCAGGTTGATGTCGATCTCCGGACGTGATGTCGGCGGTCGGCTGCACATGGCGCGCAGCCGGAACGACATTGCCGCGACGATCGACCGTCTGCGTGCGCGGACCATCGTTCTCGACGTGATCGAGGGGATCGGTCGCGTGCGGCATGTGGCGCTCGACGGCGCGAGCCAATATCGAGACGTTATCATGCCGGGTTACACGCATCTGCAACCCGCGCAGCCCATCACCTTCGGCTTCTATCTGAGCGGCGTGGCGGAAGCGCTGGGTCGCGACATGGACCGCCTTCAGGGTGCTCTGCCGTGCCTCGACGCCCTGCCGCTGGGCGCGGGTGCGCTGGCAGGTACGCGCTTTGCCATCGACAGGCGTGTGACCGCCGCGGCGCTCGGCTTCACGTCGCTCGTTCACAACACCCTGGACGCGGTGGCCTCGCGGGATTTCGCCTGGGAGGTCATGTCCGCGATGGCCATCGTCGCGCTCACCTGGGGCCGGGTGTCGCAGGATTTCCATGTCTGGTGCACGCCCGCGTTTGGACTCGTGTCGTTTCCCGATCGGGTGGCGAGCACGTCAAGCATCATGCCCCAGAAGAAGAATCCCGCTGTGCTCGAGTATCTCAAGGGAAAGAGCGGCCATGTCATTGGACTGCTGACGACCGCCCTGATGGTGGTGAAGGGCACCCACTTCACGCATACCGGCGATGGCAGCCGTGAGAGCATGCGCAGCTTCTGGGAATGCGCCGAAGAGACGCTCCGGTGCCTCTCGCTGTTCGAACTGATCGTGAGCACGGCGGAGCCGCGGCGCCAGCGTATGCTGCAGTGCGTGCGGTCCGATTTCTCGGCGGCAACGGACCTGGCTGACGGCCTCGTGGCCGAAGGCGGGCTGTCCTTTCGTGACGCCCACCACGTGGTGGGCGGGCTGGTGCGCCTCGCGATGGATTCGGGCAAATCGGCGAACGACCTGACGAGTGACATGCTCGATCGCGCGGCGCTGGATGTGCTCGGAACACCGATCAAGTGGCCTGAGGCGCAGCTGCGCAAGTACCTCGACCCCGTCGAGAACGTGAGTATGCGGCGCAACGGCGGCCCTGCACCGTCGGACGTGGCGCTCGCCGTCGAGAGGCAACGCGAGCACCTCGGGAAGGCGATGGCCTGCGTCACGTTGACGAGACAGGAACTCGACGCCGCGCGCCAACAGATGAAACGCGACATTGAAGCGCTCGCGCATGACTGACCGCCCCCGCCACTGCCAGAGGTCCGGCCCATGAAGATCATCGCCGTAGCGCTCCTGGCAGCTCTATCTGCCGTCTGCGGTGCTGCCGGCGCATCCGCGGCCCCCTATCCGCAGAAGCCGATCCGGCTGATCGTTCCGTTCGCGCCGGGCGGTACTGTGAACCTGATCGGGCGAATCCTCGCCCAACGCCTGTCCGAGACCCTGGGTCAGCAGGTCATCGTTGACAACAAGCCTGGCGCCGGCGGCACCTTGGGAGCGGATCTGGTCGCCAAGGCAGCCCCGGACGGGTACACGCTTTTGCTCGCGTCATCGAGCCATCAATCGTTCCATCCGCTGCTGTACAAGAACCTGCCCTATGACGCGAACAAGGCTTTCGCGCAGGTGGCCCTGTTTGCGGCCGTCCCCAACGTGCTCGTGGTCTCGGCCAAGGTGCCCGCGAAGAACGTCGGGGAGCTCATTGCCTATTCCAAATCGAACCCGACGAAGCTGTTCATGGGCTCCGCGGGTAATGGCAGTGTCAACCAGATGGTCGGTGAGCTGTTTCAGGACAAGACGAACACCGGCTTCGAGCATGTGCCCTTCAAGGGGGCAGGGCCAGCGACGACCGATCTGCTGGCCGGCCAGATCGACGTGATGTTTGTGAATCTGCCGAACGTCCTGCCGTATATTCAGAGCGGCAGGATTCGTGCGTTGGCGATGGCCAGCGCGCAGCGGGCTGCCGCTTTGCCTGATGTCCCGACAATGGCCGAGGTCGGCGTTCCCGACCTCGTCGTCGACTCCTGGGCCGGCGTTCTGGCGCCGGCGGCAACGCCCAAAGCCATCGTCGACAAGCTATCGGCGGAGATCACCAGGATCGCACGGGAAGAGTCGACGATCGCGAGCCTCGTGGCGCAAGGTGCCGTACCCCTGGCCGGAACGAGCGACGATTATGCCGCCCTCGTGCGCTTCGAGGAACAACGGTGGCGCGAGGTGATCCAGAAACGACACATCAGTCTTGAGTAACCCTCGATGCTGTCACGCGAATGGCTCTGACGAACACCGGGCGAGGCGTTAAGCGCCGGCAACACAATCAACTTCGACGTCGAACGGACCGTGCCAACCGGAAACGAAGATGAAGCTGCGGGCAGGCGGGTCAGCCGGAAAATACCGCGCATAGACGCTATTGATCGTTTGAAAGTGAGCCGGGTCATTGCAATACACGTGACACTTGATGACCTTTTCGAGTGATGTGCCAGCGGCTTCCAAACACGATTTCATCTGATCAAGAACGATTTCCGTTTGCCTCTCTATCGATACGCGCTTGATCTCGCCCGTAGCGGGGTCATAGGGCGGCTGTTGGGACACGTAGACCAAATCTCCGTGTCGGACGACGGGAGACACGGGGACGCCACGCGCTTCGATATAGGTCGACAAAGGTTCGACGCGGAATGTCTGCTTATGCACGACGACGTCTCCAGCCGGTGACTTCTCGAGGTCGCAGTAAAGTTCATCGATGCTGACAGCGTGGTGTCAGTAGTGTTGCTGTGCCGCAGGTCGACGGCCGTGCCGGCCAGCGCGCGCTTCAGCCACTCGCGTCGCCAGACCACGCAATGTCGTATAGCCTCTCTGCGGTATCACCACCTCCAGCAGCGGCGCGGGAGTCCCTATCTCTCGATGCTCTCCGCTCCAAAGGCGAAGGAAGCATCGCGCATGGACCAGAGTTTGAGTTGTCCTCCGTCAATCGGTGCAGGCGATCGTGCATCGCCCAGGGCGTGGCTCGCCGTAGCCGCGGCGGCGTTGGGAATCTTCACCCTGGTCACGGCGGAGATGCTGCCGGTCGGACTGCTGACATTGGTCAGCGGCGCGTTCGGCGTCAGTGAAGGCCAGGCCGGCCTCATGGTGACGTTGCCGGGCGTGGTCGCGGCCTTCGCGTCATTTCTGGTGCCCCTGGCCGCGGGCAGCCTCGATCGCCGCAAGCTGCTGGCGGGCCTCGTGGCGCTGCTGGTGGTGGCCAACGTAGCGTCGTTTCTGGCGCCGAGCTTTACGGTCCTGCTGGCGTCGCGCTTCGTGGTCGGCATCAGCATCGGCGGCTTCTGGTCGATCGCCGGCGGGCTGTCGATGCGGTTGGTCCCGCCGGCATCCGTGCCGCGCGCGACTGCGCTGATCTTCGGTGGCATCGGCGCGGCGGCCATCCTGGGCATACCGGCAGGAACGTTGCTGGGCGAGATCGGCGGCTGGCGCGTCGCCTTCGCCGCCGTGGCCGGGCTCAGCCTGGTGGTATTCGTGGCGCTGTCCGTGTTTCTGCCGGCGCTGCCGCCGAGCAGGCCGGTGAGCGTCCGCCAGTTGCGGGAGCAATGGCACATCGCGGGCGTGCGCGGCGGCCTCATCGCCACGTTCCTGATGGTGGTGGGGCAGTTCGGTGCCTACACCTTCATCAGCCCGTCGCTGCAGACACTCTCCGGAATCGATGCCGGCCTGATCGGGCCGCTGCTGCTGGGTTACGGCGCGGCGGGATTGCTGGGCAACTTCATCGCCGGTGTCTTTGCCGGTCGGAATGCGACGCGCACCCTGCTGGTCATCAACATCGCGCTGATGACGATCATGGTGGCATTCGCGCTGCTGGGGCGTACGCCGATCGGCGGTATCGCCGTGCTCGCCCTGTGGGGCGTGTTCTGGGGCGGCGTGTCGGTCAGCCTTCAGAACTGGATCATGAAGTCGGCGCCCGACACGGCCGAGGCCGCCACGTCCCTGTGGTCGGCCATCTTCAATACCTCGATCGCGCTGGGCGCGGCGGTGGGCGGTATCATCGTCGACTGGGTCGCCATCGATGGCATCTTCTGGCTGGCGTCAGCATTCTTCCTGATGGCCGCGGCCCTGGCAGCGTCCGCCAGACGCGCGGCATGATGGGTGATCACGGCAGTCTCACCACTTCTCTTGCCACGGCCGCAGCACGACTTCGAACGCCCAGGTCGACCGGTGCTGGCGATGCAGCTGCAGATAGGTCTCCGCGATGCGGTCGGGGTCGGCCATGTTGTCATCGACGGTCGTTCCCGCCCGGCGGTGCGCCCGGGTGCCGTCCTCCTGCGTCCAGCCGATCGCGGCGTCGATCGGCACGTTGGCGATGTGGATGCCCTGCGGCATCAGCTCCCGCGCCATGCTCTGGGCGAGGCCGGACTTGGCATGGCAGGCCATGGCGAAGGCGCCGCTGGACGGGAAGCCCTTCAGTGCGGCACTGGCGTTGGTGAAGATGATCGTACCGCGCGCGCCATTGGCGTTCGGCGCGTTCTCGCGCATCAGCCCGGCGGCCTGCTGGCCCACCAGAAACGCGCTGAACGCCGCGTTGCGCAATGTCTCGAACGCCATGGCCGGATCGGCCTCGGTGATCTTCTTGCCGAAAATGCCGGGCACGCGGCCGTCGATGTTGTGCACGACCAGGGTGGGAGCCCCCAGGTCGCGCACGACAGTCTGGAACAACTGCGCCACGGCCGCCGGGTCGCTGGCATCACACGCATAGCGGTGCACGCCGTATGTTTTCTCCAGGTTCTGCAGGACCGGCTTGTCCGCAGTCCTGGCGGCGACGGCGACGCGCATGCCGTTCTTCGAAAACAGCCTGGCGCAGCTCGAGCTGATGCCGGGGCCGCCGCCAACGATGAGGGCGACGTCCTGCACGGAGGGTTGAGTATCGCGTGCGTCGGATTGGGTCATGGTCCGGGCTCGCATCCGTCAAGTGGGCAAGCGCATCTGCTTGCGCAGGGTCTTGTCGAACATCGCCGCCGGCGCAAAGCGGCGCAGCACGCTGACCTGCCGCGCCACCTTGCCTGCGGTATAGCGTGGTCGCGGGTGCCGGTCGGTCGCCGCCAGGAGTATGGCCTCGGCCACTACTTCAGGCGGCTCCGCCGTGGTCATCGCATCCCGAACAAGCGCGCGGACGCCGGCCCGCGCCTGATCGTATTCCTCTAATGCCGAATCGGGCTCGAGCGCGTTTTGTTCGAAGACGCTGCGGGTGTAGCCCGGCTCGATAATGGAGACGCGGATGTTGAGCGCGCGCACCTCGTGATCGAGCGATTCCGAATATCCTTCGAGCGCGTGCTTGGTGGCGGAGTAGTGGGCGGAGTAGGGCGCGGGGATGAGCCCCAGCACCGAGCCGATGTTGATGATGCGGCCATCGCGGCGCTGGCGCATCGACGGCAACACGGCGTTGGTCACGCGCACAACACCGAATACATTGACATCGAACAGCGCCCGAACCTGGGCGATCGATGATTCCTCGGCGCCGCCCAGCAGGCCAAGGCCGGCGTTGTTCACCAGGACGTCGATCCGGCCGGTCCGCGACAGCACGGTCGAGACGAGAGCCTTGACGGCCCCCTCGTCGGTCACGTCGCAGGCCAGCATGGATACGTCGTCCGGGCCGTCGTTAGTTGCCCTGCGACTTGTCCCGAAGACAGTAAATCCAGCCCGTGCAAGCGCCGCGGCGCTGGCCCGACCGATGCCGGAGGACGCTCCGGTCACGAGAGCGGTCTTTCCCGAATGCGTGCTCATGGACGCTCCAAACCGACGGGCCTTGGCCCATTGGCGCATGTTGCATTACGGCCATATAGTGATATTATGATCATAATGCAATAGCAAGGTAACGTGGGCCATGCGCTACGAAAAAGGTCGGAAGGACGCTTCGCGACGCCGCATCATGGAAGTGGCGGCCGAGCGTTTTCGCAGTGACGGCATCGCTGCTTCCGGACTGGCCGGCATCATGAGCGAGGCCGGGCTGACGAACGGGGCCTTCTATCCGCACTTTCAATCCAAGGCAGAGCTCGTCCGCGAAAGCGTCGCGGAAACGCTCGAGGCTCAGTCGAGCCGGCTACAGGAGCTCCTGGCCATAGGCGGCCTGGAGGCTGCGGTCGCGGCCTATCTTTCCCCGGAGCATCGAGATGATCCGGGGAAGGGTTGCGCGGCGGCGGCGCTCCTGCCGGAGCTGGCGCGTCAGCCGCTCAAGACGCGCCGTGTCTGCGTCGAACGTTTTCTAACGACGGTGCGGGAGATGGCGGCGACTCTGCCATCCCAAACCGAGGATCCGGAAGGCGTCGCGCTGGGGGTCTATGCGACGCTCATTGGCGCGCTTCAGCTCGCCCGCGCCGCGCAAGGAACGGCGCTGTCGGATCGCATCCTGGCGGCGGGGCGGGAGGCGGCGCGAGTGCTGGTGCAGTCCCGTCAAGGCAAACCCAGGCGTCCCCGCGCATCTTCTTAGCGACAATGCAAGAGGTCACACCATGACTGATCAACAGCACACTCAAACTTCCGTGCAAGACGTTGCACTCATCGTTGGGGGTGGCCCCGGCATCAGCTCAAGTTGCGCCAGGTTGTTCACGAAAAGCGGCATGCGTGTCGGCGTCGCAGCCAGGAATCCAGACAAAGCGGTCCTGCAGACCTTGGAGGCGACGCACGGCGTACGTCGATATGCGTGTGATGCCAGCGAACCGGCGGCGGTGGAGCTGCTGTTCCAGAATGTTGTCCGCGACCTCGGGGCGCCTACGCTTCTCGTGCACAACATCGACGGCCGGGTTCCCGGCATTTTCCGCAAGGGGATCACCGAAGCCGATCCCGGCATGGCGTTCGATACGCTTCGGAACGCTGCGTTCAGCGCTTTCCTGGTCGGTCAGCAGGCAGCTCGCCTGATGCGTGAGAACAAGCCGAACGCCAATGGCGCGAAAGGAACGATCATCTTCACGAACGCCAGTGCCGCGCTCAAAGGCTTTCCGTCGAGCGGTGCCTTTGCAATGGCCTGTCATGCCAAATCCGGACTTGCACAGAGCATGGCACGGGAACTGATGCCGCAGGGCATCCATGTCGCAAACGTGCCGATCGACGCCGCAATCGGCTGGACGCAGGAAGACGGCAGCCGCGCGCACCGGCTGGCGGGAACGACGGTCGACGACAACATGGCCGACCCCGACCGCATCGCCGAGACCTACCTGCAGCTGCACCGCCAGCATCGGTCGACCTGGGCGTTCGAAGTCGTCCTGCGGCCGTGGAGCGAGAGATGGTGACTGGGAGCGAAAGCGAAACATCATGAAGGCGTTCATCGTCGATCGTCATGGGCGCAGACAAGGCCTGCGGCTTGGCGATATGCCAAACCCCGAGCCGCGCGAGGACGACGTCTTGGTCCGGGTTCATGCCGCCGGTGTAAATCCTCTGGATTCCAAGATCAGGAACGGCGAATTCAAACTCATCCTGCCGTATCGCTTGCCGCTCATCCTGGGAAACGACGTGGCTGGGGTCGTGGTCGAGGTCGGATCCCGGGTACGTCGGTTCAAGCCAGGCGACGAGGTCTATGCGCGGCCCCATCACGACCGCATCGGCACGTTCGCGGAATTCATCGCGATGAATGAAAGCGATGTGGCCATCAAGCCAAAGAAGCTCACCATGGAAGAAGCGGCGTCCATTCCTTTGGTCGGCTTGACCGCCTGGCAGGCGCTGATTGAAAGAGCGCGTCTGAGGGCGGGACAGAAAGTTCTGATACACGCCGGTTCCGGCGGCCTCGGAACTTTCAGCTGGCGAAGCAGGTTGGTGCGTTCGTCGCGGCGACGACCAGCACGCCGAACCTCGATCTGGTGAAGCGCCTCGGTGCTGATGTCGCGGTTGATTACAAGAGGAACGATTTCGCGAAAGTTCTGCGCGACTGTGACCTTGTCTTGAACAGCCTGGACAAGGATACCTTGGAAAAGTCGTTGAAGGTGCTGAAGCCGGGTGGACAGCTTATCTCGGTCTCCGGTCCGCCCGATCCCGACTTTGCAAGAGGCCTCGGAGCGAGTTGGGCGGTCAGGCAAGTCACGCGTTTGTTAAGCTATCGAATCAGGAAAAAAGCAAAACGCCAACACGTGAACTATTCATTTCTGTTCATGAGAGCCAACGGCGAGCAATTGTCCAAGATCAGCGCTCTCATCGATTCCGGGGACGTACGCCCGGTAGTGGATCGGATCTTTCCGTTTGAAGCGGTCAACGAGGCGTTGGCTTACGTCGAAACAGGCCGGGCAAAGGGCAAGGTGGTCATCAAGGTGAGTTAGGAATGGCCTTCCTGCCCAGTCAGCGGTTGGACGGGCATTGTCGCCGGAACGCATGGACTACACGCGAAGGTCGTTGCCGAGGGCATTGCGGGTGATGATCTGGCACGGATCGAGGCGAAGCGCATTCTGGGCCCGCTTCGGCAGATCGATGATGATCTGATCGTTGTTCTCTCGAATACGACGAGCCTGACGATCCGACGCTGACGGATCAGGTTCGTCAGGAGCAGTGCTCAGACGATCAGCGAATGTCGGTCTCGGCGGTCGCGGGCCCGCGATTTTGACCTACGCCGGCGATTGCTCAGCCAGCAGAGAAGAAGCAAACTCAAGCCAGGGCCAAATCGCTCTCCCGAATTGCCCTGGCCCGTACGTCAGGTTGTTTTCCTCTGTGCAGACGTGCAACATGTTGCCATGGCCGGCGGACACACCCAAATGCCGCTTGGATCCGCCAGCAGGGCTGCCGCATGATGTGCATGGCGTGCAAAGAACATAATGAATTGCCGTAGATGCCTGCACTCAAGTCGCCCACTCCACTTGATCCGATCTATCAAGCCGCCGAACTGCTTGGAGACGCATGGTCTTGGATGATTCTTCATGAAGCGATATTCCATGGCGCTACGCGTTTTGGAGACTATGAAGAGCGCCTCCGCATCTCCCCCAAGGTGCTCAGTGCGCGCCTGAAAACGCTCTCTGCGGGTGGCGTCTTCGAGAGGGAGCGGCTCAACGGAAATAGCTCCGCCGAATACAAGCTCACGAAGATGGGCGCAGACTTCGCACTATGTCTGTTGGCGGCCATTCGTTGGGGAAACCGCTGGTATGGGACGACCGGCGGCGACGGGACGCGGATCTCGCACAAGGGTGCTCATCATCGACTTAAGATCGAGTTTTCCTGCTCGGAGTGCTCAAGACCACTCCGCGCCCGTGACGTCCTCGTCGTTTCAATGCGTCGAGCATCGTCAGATCTCCAGGGAAAAGGGCGACGTCGCGCACCGGATTTCGATCTCTTTGACCGCCCGGGAGTACCCTCGATTGCCCGGACCCTGAAAGTCATTGGCGATCGCTGGAGTTCGCTGGTTATTCGGGAATGCTTTTTGGGAACCAGGCGCTTCAAGGATTTTGAGCAGAATCTCGGAATAGCGCCCAATATCCTATCCAGTCGTCTCGAGCGTTTGGTCTTGCTCGGCGTTCTGATGGCCGTGCCAAGCGAGGATCATTCGGCCCGCTTTACCTACCGGCTCACCGAGAAGGGGCATGATCTGTATTGCGTCCCCCTCGCGCTGCTCACGTGGGGGCAGCGTTGGTTGACGAACGATCGGAACAGCGTGGAGTTGCGGCACAAACTTTGCGGTAAGAAGTTTGTGGCTCGGCTGAGCTGCGGCACGTGCAACGAATTTGTCCAGCTGAACGATCTCGTCTTTGCGCAATCCGTAGACAGGCCACGCCTCCGAGAAAGGTGATTTCGCCGCGCGGATCGGAACCGGACTCTCCGCAAATTTGCCACTTGCATAAAGGAAGTTGATGGTTTTAAACTTCCTCTATGCAAGCGATCAGACCGGAGGAACGCCGATGTCCTACGAAAAGCTGATCTTCGAACGCCAAGGTGATGTTTCGACCATCACCCTGAACCGTCCGGCGGTTCACAATGCCTTGGACAAGCAGCTCTCCGCCGAGCTCAACCAGGTCGTACGCGAGGTCAGGGCGGATCGTGAGTGCCGCATCCTTATCCTGCGCGGCGCCGGCGACACGTTCTGCGCGGGCGATGACATCAAGGAATTCAGCGAGTGGGAGCCCGACGATGCCTACTGGCAGGTCGAGCTCTACCAGGAGACGGTGAATCTCATCGAGAGTCTCACGCCCGTAACCATTGCTGCCGTCGATGGCGTTTGCACAGGTGGTGGCCTCGAGTTGACCCTTGTCTGCGACTTCGTCATCGCAACAACCCGCTCTCGCTGGGGCATGCCCGAGATCGACTGGGACATTACCCCAGGCTGGGGCGGAATATCGCGGATCAGCAGATTCGCCGGTCGGCGCAAGGCGAAAGAGTGGAACATGATCGGCGCGCTGTTCAACGCTCAGACCGCCAAGCACTATGAGCTTGTCAACAGACTGTGCGCTCCGGCTGACCTCGACAAGGAGGTGGCCGCTCTCGTTGAGGTCATGCTCGCGAAGAACTCGATTGCATCGCGCCGCACCAAGTTCGCCCTCAACAACAGCGCTGATATGACGGCCCACCAAGCGCTGTCTCTCGAACGCCCGATCCAGCCCAATCCTTTCGCCCGACCTGTTCGAGGGGACTCGAAGTTCAAGAACGCAGGCATCGCTGACTTCAAGACCAAGGAAGGTCGCGAGATGCGCCGCAACCTTTCAAAGAACTTCTGGCAGGACTGAACCGCACCTTCCGGGCCTGCGGCTTTGGAGAGTAGATCTCATGAACGACAATGACGTCGCCAAGCTGGAGGTTGCCGTTGGCACCCTGGACCATGTTGCCATGATTGTGGATGACCTGGATGTGGAGACAACTCGCTATAGGGACATGTTTTCAGCTGAGGTGTCGCCCAAGGAGGTTCACGCGCAGTACGGATGCTCCTCCGCCTTCGTTGACCTTGGCTATTCGCGCCTGAGGTTGTTTCAACCTCACGGCTCGGCTTCCCCCATCACAACCTTCTTTGGCCCGCATTCTTTGGCCGGGATCCACCATGTTTGCTACCGGGTCGAGGAGATAGAGTCCGCCTGCAGCACACTGAAAGCGAAGGGCTACCGGCCCCTTGGTACGGAAGGCTACAAGCGCTCCAACCACGGCAAACGTGTGATCTTCCTGCGCCCACCCAATCTGCCCGGACCGCTGGTGAAGTTGGAAGAGCACTGAGGCGCGCCTCACGCCGTCGAGAAACGAACAATCCGTTCCCATCAGCGAGTTTCCGCTCCCCTGCATCACGATGATTGCTGAAATTTGCCCTGGTCCGCGTACGCCCCTGGGGAGGCGAGGACCTCCATCTAGCCGCCTCCAGCTTTACGGCCGCGCGCGTTCGACCGTCGCGGGACGCTTTTTCCATACTCATTCCACCAGGCCGTCAGCGCCTTCATCGTCGGCCCGAGCCCGCGCGCCTTTGGCGTGATCTCATATTCGACCCTAGGCGGCACCTCCGCAAATACGGTGCGCGAGACCAGCCCGTCCGCTTCGAGTTCGCGCAGTTGCGCCGTCAGCATGTGCTGGGTGATGCCTGGGATGGCCTTTCGCAGCTCCCCGAAGCGGTAGACCCGCTGATTGAGCAGCCACATGATCTCCAGCTTCCACTTGCCTGAGAGCAGCGCGAACGCGCGCCGCATCTCTTCGTGCATGTTGATCTCTTTCTCGGCCACAGTCTGGTTTTCCATACTAACAGCAAGTTATTCATCCTACTTGCGAATACCGATCTTAGTCGACATTTTCAGTCAGTGCCGCAGGTGCGCAGGTAAAAACTTCGCCCGAGGCACAATGACGAAGTTGATCAAAGAAGTGTTGCTGCGAGATGCGGCAACAAGGAAGAGCGCATGGCCGCAATTTATGTACACTGGATCAGCGCCGCGCTGTTGTCGCTGCTCTATCTGACTTCCGCCTACGTTTACGTCACCAGAGGGACCTGGGTTCGTCAGGTTCTCGCCGACCTCGGTTACCCGGCCTACCTCGTGCCAGTCATGATCGTCGTGAAGGTCGTGGGCGTGGTGGCCACCCTGTCGCGCTTCGACGTGGCGCTCAGCGATCTCGCCTATGCCGGTATCTTCTATCACCTGCTGCTGTCGGGTTTGGCGCACCTCGGCGTCCGCAAGCCCTGGGGTGCTGTTCCGGCGGTGGTGGGGCTTGCGCTGCTGGCGGCCTCGTTCGTCACGCAGAACGCCGCTCGCGAAGTTCCGTCGCCCTACGTGCAGGCGGCGATGCTCTGACGCGCCGGAAACAATCAACACACGATCGAAATGGAGATGAATATGGGTCGCCTTGACGGAGTGGTTGCCATTGTTACGGGCGCCGGTCGCGGCATCGGCCGCGCCACCGCCAAGCTGCTCGCGGCGGAAGGCGCCAAGGTGGCTGTCGTTTCAGTCACCCCCGCGAACGTGGATGGCTTCGTCGCGGACATCCGGGACAGCGGCGGCACCGCAGTCGGTGTCGTCTGCGACATCAGCGATGCTGATCAGATCAGGCCGCAGTGGACAAAGTCGCCGCCACCTATGGCGGGATCGACATCCTCGTGAACAACGCCTTTGATCCGTCCGCCGTCCTGTCTTCGGTGATCGACCTGTCGGTCGAGCAGTTGCAGCGCAATTTCGAGACGGGCCCGATAGCCTACCTGCGGATGATGCAGGCCTGCTATCCCCACCTCAAAGCAAGCGGCGATGGCCGTGTCATCAATTTCGCCTCCTTGGCCGGTGTTCTCGGCATGGCGGGCGACGCTCCCTATAACATGGCGAAAGAGGCCGTTCGCGCCCTGACGCGGGTCGCCGCACGCGAATGGGGCGCCGACAAGATCACGGTGAACAACGTCCTGCCGGTCGCGAACACCTGGGGCGGCGATGCTCCTGCGGCGACCAACGCGCTTGGTCGGCACGGATCGCCGGAAGAGGACGTCGCTCCTGTCGTCCTGTTCCTCGCCAGTAAGGATGCGCAGTTCCTGACGGGCTACAGCCTCACGCCTGACGGCGGCACGATCATCGACAGCGCGCGCTGAGCTTGAGCGAGGCACCTGGCTCCCGTCATTGTGGCCAAGCGCGCAGCAGCCATCGACTACCCATCTCTTTTCTTCACATTTGATCACACTCTTGCCGCCTTCGGCACGCTCACACCATGGCGTCGTTTAGTTCCACGCCCAGCAGACTCTTGCCCTGGATCTCGACGTTTGAGTCGAAGTCGAGCATCGCGTGGTGCGTCGCGGTGTTCATATCGCGAAAGAAGATCTGCATGACGTTGCGGCGAGTCATTCGGGGATCGAAGCGACTTCTTCCTCAGAGTGGCCTTCGGGCCTCGTGATTTGCCCGGCTATGTACGGACCGCGCATGAATCGATTGTCGCCGCCGTTGTCGCGGGCGACGGCCCGACAGCTGAGCATGAGACACGGCGCTATCTCGTTCGCCTTGGTCATGACGTCGCCGATCTGCTTGGGCCAAAAGTGTGAAAGTTCTGGACACTACGGCGCGCCGAACACCTCCTCGAAAAGCGCGAGCATCATCATCCACGACCGCTTGTCTGCAGAGGGATTGTAGCCGTAGCCGGGCAGGTCCAGTCGATCACTGTCGGGATTGGTGTAGGCATGCCCGACTCCGCCGAAGAGGTGAAGCTGCCAGTCCACCCGTTTTCCGTCCATTTCCGCTGCGAAAGCGGCCCTGTCCTCCGCTGGCACGTCGGGGTCGTGGCCGCCGATCATCATCAGGACTTTGGCCTGGATCGGTTGGTCCAGACTTCCGGCGGGGCGTTTCAAACCGGGATGAAAACCGACAGCGCAGCGAAGGGGTGCCCCACCGCGCGCGAGTTCGAGGGCGGTGATTCCGCCCTGGCAAAAGCCGATCGCCGCCATCCGTTTCTGATCGACACCAGGCAGGGTCGTCAGGAGCCGGAGCGCGGCGCTGGCGCGCGCGTGCATAAGGCCCGGCGCGGACATCAACGCGGTATGGCGGCGCACGACTTCGGGTAACGCAAGGCCCTCGACGCCATACATATCGAGGGCGAACGCCGCATAGCCAAGCTCGGCCAGGCGTCTTGTTCGCGCCCGTATGTGGTCATTCATACCGAAGGCCTCATGCGCGACCAAGATTGCCGGCTTCTCCGTGTGCGGCGCACTGTCGGCGAAGTACCCCGTCAGCCGGGTCCCTTCGCAATCGTAGGTTAACGTGCGTGTCTCCACGTCAGATCTCCTCGTTTGGTAGGAAGGTCATACACGAACGGTCCGGGTACGTGGCCGTGAGCCGGTGTGTGGCAGAGCGCGTCCCGGATGGGGCAGACCTTCGATAGCCGGTTGACGATCCATTGCGTCTCCTATAGATGATGAAACGTTTCCACAGGGGATGAAACGTTTCATTACGGGGTTTTGCCATGCTCCAGGCATCCAGGACCCGCCGCGCCGTCCTCAAGAGCGGTGTGGCCGTCGCAAGCGCATTCGGCCTTTCGTCGGTGGTTCGCGCAGCCGGCGATCGAACCCTCGTCGTCGCGATCCCGTCGAATCCCACGACGTTCGATCCGATCAACCAGGGCAACCACGATGCCATGGTGGTGAACCAGCTGATCTTCGAGAACCTGCTCGAGATCGACGCTGCGGGAAGGCGCCGGCCGATGCTGGCCAAGGCGATGCCCGCCATTTCCGGTGACCGCACGGAGTATGTGTTTGAGCTTCGCGAAGACGTGACGTTCCAGAACGGCCAGCCGTTCACGGCTGCCGACGTCAAGTACAGCTACGACTACATCCTGGACCCTGCCAACAAGGCGCTGCGGCGGCCGGTGTGGACGGGCATCGAGTCGGTCGAGGTCGTGGAACGCCACAAGGTGCGCTTCAAGTTGAAAGCACCGTTCCGCCCGCTGCTCGACTACATGACGAAGTACATGGGCATCTTCCCGGCAGGCAGCCGCGAGAAGTTCGGCAACGAGGTGTTCCAGCAGAAGCCCGAGGGTCTCGGAACGGGTCCGGGCATCTTCGTGTCCGCCCGTTCCAACGATGTCATCGAGTTCCGGCGCAACCCGACCTACTGGCGCAAGGACGTCCCGGCATGGGACCAGCTACGGGTGCGGATCATTGCCGAGGACTCGGCCCGCATCGCCGCGCTGATGTCGGGCTCGGTGCACGTCATTGGCTCGCCGCCAGTCCGCGACTATCTGCGTCTGCGGCAAGGCCAGGCACAGGGCATCACCGGCGGCAGCCGCCCGGCGCTCGGCAGCTGCATGCTGATGCTTCACAACACCCGCAAGCCGCCATTCGACGACCTGGAGTTCCGGAAGGCCGTTTCGCTGGCGGCCGATCGCAAGACCATTGCCGAGAAGATCTTCCACGGCCTGGTCGAGCCCACTTCGGTACCAGCGCCGGCCTCGGCCTGGTGGCACAATGCCAAGGCGGCCGAGAGCCTGGCCTTCAACATGGACAAGGCGAGGGCGCATCTCGCCCAGTCCCGCTATCCTTCCGGAACCGAATTCGAGCTGCTCTATTCCTCGCAGCCTTATCTGCTCGACATGAAGGACGCGGCCCTCTTCATCCAGGCATCGCTGGCGCCGCTGGGGGTCAGGGTCAAACTCCAGCCGGTCGAGATTGGCCAGCTCATCGCGCAAATCATCGCCGGCAACCAGACATCGGCGCTGCTGGCCGTGATCGGCCCTTCCGATCCCACGTTCGTCGTGCAGGGCATCTATACGCCGAACCAGATCATGACGCGCGGCTCCGGCTACAACAACGACCGGCTCAACGCGCTTCTCACCGAGAGCTTCGGAGTCGACGACGAGCCGTCACTGGGGCCGATCCTGGCGGAGATGCAGGCGATCCTCGCGGCGGACTCGCCCTCGACCTGGATCGGCACCGTCCACAGCTTCAACCTCTGGCGCGCCAACATCAAGGACTTCGAGCCCAATACCGGGATCACGCTTCGCCTGGCCGACGTTTCCCTGGCCATGAGCAACCGGGGCTGAGCCGTGTGGTTGGCGAGCCGCGTAGCAACCAGCCTCGTCGTGCTCGCCGTGGTGAGCGTATTGCTCTTTGTGCTCACCCGGCTCACACCCCTGTCGCCGGCGCGGATCGTGCTCGGGGCCGACGCCACGGCCGAGCAGGTACACGAGTTCGAGCGCGAACGGGGCCTGGACCGCAGCTTGCCCGACCAATACGCAGCGTGGGTTGCGGCGCTGCCTCGGTCGGGGTTCGGCGCGTCCTATATCACCGGCCGTTCGATCGACGCCGAGCTGCGCGAGAGCCTGCCGGTGACGTTCGAACTGGTGTCGGCAGCGTTTGTGCTGGCGCTGGCCGGCGCCATTCTTCTCGGCTTGATCGCAGCGCTCACCGAGGATCGCTGGCCTGACCACCTGATCCGGGTGCTGTCCATGACGGCGCTGTCGGTGCCGGGATTCTGGCTGGCCCTGATCCTGATCCGTGTTTTCGCCGTCCGGCTTGGCTGGGTACCGCCCAACGGCATCGTGCCGCTGGCGGAAGGCTGGCGCCTCCATGCCGCCTCGCTGCTGCTGCCGGCCTTGTCGATTGCGCTCTACTACATCGGCGCCCTGTGCCGCCTGATGCGCGCGGCCGTGATCGAGGTCCTGGGCCAGGACTACGTCCGAACCGCGCGCGCGCTCGGCGTGCGGCGCGGCCTGGTGGCTCGCTATGCGCTGAAGAATGCGTTGCCGCCGCTCGTCAGCGTCGCCGGCATGTCGTTCGGCTACATGTTCGGATGGGCGATTATCATCGAACTGGTCTTCAACATCCCGGGTCTGTCGCGCGCGCTGCTGACGGCCATTACGCAGCGCGACTATCCGATGATCCAGGCCACGGTGCTGGTCATCACGGCGATGTTCATCCTCTCGAACCTTGCCGCTGACCTGTTGCAGCGGCTGATCAACCCGAGGCTGCGGCATGTCTGAGGCGGCGCGCGCAACCGGAGCGCCACCGGTGCCAGCGACGGCCCGCGTCCTGCGGCGGCGTGGCCGCGCCGCGCGAGCCGGCGTCATGCGCCGCCTGGCGGCCACGGGCATCGGCGCGGTGGGGCTGGCCGTCGTCGGCGTCGTCGGCCTCGCGGCAGTCCTTGCGCCCTGGCTGCCGTTGCACGATCCGCTGCTGCTGGCGATGGAGCATCGGCTGGAGCCGCCAGGTCCGCTGTTCCTGCTGGGCACCGACGAGCTCGGCCGCGACATTCTCGCGCGGCTGGTGTGGGGCGCGCGGGGGTCCCTGGCGATCGGCCTGTTGACAGTTGCGATCGGCCTGTCCGGCGGCCTCTTCGTGGGGATCATGGCCGGGTACTACGGCGGCACGTTGGTCGAAGATGTGCTGCTGGGGCTCATCGAGGTCTTTGCCGCCATCCCGCTGCTCGTCTGGGCGATCGCGATCGTCGGAATTTTCGGTACGGGCTCCGTGCGGCTGGGGCCGCTCGAACTGCCCAACGAAGCCAAGATCGTCATCCTCGTCGGCCTGCTGTTCGTTCCCGGCCTGGCGCGCATCGCCTATGGCCTGGCACTGGCGGAGGCCAAGGCCGACTACGTGGCCGCGCGGCGCCTGCAGGGAGCGGGGGTATGGTCGATCATGGCCGGCGACATCCTGCCCAACATCCTCTCGCCGATGCTTGTGCAGGCGAGCGTGCTCATCGGCATCGGCATCATCATTGAGGCGGCGTTGAGTTTCATCGGGCTGGGCGTGCAGCCGCCGACTCCGAGCTGGGGCGGCATGCTAGCCGATGCACGCACGCTCGCCTTCTCGGATGAATGGTGGGTCGCGACCTGGCCAGGTCTGGCGATCTTCGTCGCGGTGATCGGATTCAACTTCATCGGCGATGCGCTGCGGACGGTGCTCGATCCGCGGCGACGCGATGCGGGACCGGCGCTGTGATCGCGCCCGTGCTCGCCCTGGACGATCTGTCCGTCGCATTCGGCCATGGGCTGGCGGCTCGGGAGGTCGTGCACGGCGTGACTCTGGACCTGAAGCCGGGCGAGAAGCTTGCGATTGTGGGCGAGTCGGGCTCCGGCAAGAGCGTCACGGCGCTCGCCGTGATGCACCTGCTGGGTCGCTCGGGCCGCATCACGCGGGGCAGGGTCAGCATCGACGGCAACGACGTGACGGCCGTTCCCGAGCGCGCCTGGCGTGATCTGCGGGGCCGGCGGGTGGCGATGGTGTTCCAGGACCCGATGACCGCCCTCAATCCCGCTTTCACCGTTGGCCGGCAGCTCGTCGATGCGATCCGAAGCCATGACGATCCGGGCGCCAAGGCTGCCTGGCAGAAAGCCGAACAGCTCCTCGGTGACGTCGGGATCGGCGATCCGCGTCGCCGGTTGGGCCTCTACCCCCACGAACTCAGCGGCGGCATGCGCCAGCGGGTGCTGATCGCGATGGCCATCGCCTGCCGGCCGCGCCTGCTGATCGCGGATGAGCCGACGACGGCGCTCGACGTCACGGTCCAGGCGCAGGTGGTGGCTCTGCTGCGCGACCTCAGTGCCACGATGGGCATCGCTCTGCTGTTCATCTCGCACAATCTCGACCTGGTCGCTGAGTTCTGCGACCGGATCGCAGTGATGTACCGCGGCCGGATCGTCGAGACGGGCAGCGCCGAAGCCATCTTCACCTCCGCGCGTCACCCTTACACACGCCTGCTGCTGGCGGCCGTGCCGCGACCGGGTCGTGCTTTGCAGGCGCCGGCGCGCGGTCATCTCTCCGCTGAGCCGGATGCGAGCGCTTGCGATTTCCTGCCGCGCTGTCCTCTGGCGGAGGCGCGCTGCAGCGTGCGTCCGGCTCTGCGCGGCGAGGGGACGCACATGAGCGCCTGCTGGCGGAGCGCCTGAGACGATGCAGGATCTCCCGCCACCGCTCCTCGCCGCCGCAGGCGCGAACCGACACTATCCCGTGGCACGCACGGCGTTGGTGCGGCTGGTCGACCGCCGCACGACGCCGGCTCTTGTCAACGCAAGCCTCGAGGTGCGACGCGGCGACATCCTGGGAATCGTCGGCGAAAGCGGCAGCGGCAAGTCCACCCTGGCGCGGCTGCTGGTCGGGCTCGACCGCCCCAGCGGCGGCCGGGTCTCGTTCGAGGGCCGCGACCTCGCCAGCTTCGGCACGGCCGACTGGGCGCTTTTCCGCGGCCGGGTCCAGTTCGTCTTCCAGGGAGCGCACACCGCTCTCAACCCGCGCAAGAGCGTGGCGCGCAGTCTGGGCGAAGCGATACCGGGCCGTGCTGCGGCCGGCGTGCTGGAGGCCCTGCTGGCGCAAGTCAGCCTTGGTCCGGACCTGCTGGACCGGCTGCCGCACCAGCTTTCCGGCGGACAGAAGCAGCGGGTCGGGATCGCCCGCGCGCTGGCGCGGCAGCCTGATGTCCTCATCGCCGACGAACCGACGTCGGCGCTCGACGTCTCGGTGCAGAGCGAGATCATGGCGCTGTTGCAGCACCTGCATCGCGAGCGGCATCTGACCTTGGTCGTCGTCAGCCACGATCTCGGACTGATCGGCACGATCTGCCACCGCGTGCTGGTGATGTATGCCGGGCGGATCGTCGAGACGGGGCCGGCGGCTTCTGTCCTGGCTGAGCCGGTGCATCCCTACACGCAGCGGCTGGTGGCGGCGATCCCGCGCGGGCTCGCCGGTCGCAACCGCCCGGTCGAGCCGCCGCTGCCCGAGGCCGCCCGCCATGGCGGCTGCCCCTTCGAACCCCGTTGTTCTGTCCGGCTTCCGATCTGCGCGCAAAGCGACCCGCTGGAGACTCGCGTCGGCGATCGATGGGTCCGCTGCCATCGCGTCGCGCAGTGCGAGGTCGAACTATTGGAGAGAAGCTCATGACTGCACGCTCGTTCCGCGTCGGCGCCGATATCGGCGGCACGTTCACGGACATCACGTTCCTGGAAAACGGCGAGACCATCCATTCGCTGAAATGCTCCTCGACGCCGGACGACTACAGCCGCGGCATCGTCGACGGCATCCTCGCGCTGCTGGCCCGCGTCGGCGGCCGGCCGGCTGACATCGAGGAGGTCGTGCACGCTACGACCGTCGCCACCAACGCTATCCTCGAGGGCAAAGGCGGCATGACCGCGCTTCTGACCACGCGCGGCTTCCGGGACGTCATCGAGATCGGCCGGCTGCGGATGCCTGAACTCTACAACCTCAACTACGAGAAGCCGACGCCGCTCGTGCCGCGTCGCCGGCGCTACGAGATTACGGAGCGCATGGGCGCGAACGGCGAGGTCGTCCTGCCGTTGGACGAGAGCGCCGTGGCCGAAGCGGCGCGGCGCATCGCGGCCGATGGTACCCGCGCCGTCGCGGTTAGCTACCTGCACGCCTATGCCAACCCACAGCATGAGCGGCGGACCTGCGAGATCCTTGCCGACATACTGGGTCCGGAGATTTTCATCAGTTGCTCCAGCGACGTCCTGCCGGAGATCCGCGAGTACGAACGCACCAGCACGGTGGTGGTGAACGCCTATCTCGGCCCCGTCGTGCGCTCGTATCTGCGGGCGCTCTCCACCCGCCTGCGCGATGCCGGCATTCGCGCACCGCTGCAGATCATGCAGTCGAGCGGCGGGGTCATGAGCGCGTCGGCGGCGAGCGACAAACCAGCCTGCATCATCGAGTCCGGTCCCGCGGCCGGCGTCATCGCCGCCGCCCGCATCGGCGCAGCAGGGCGCTCGAACGATCTCATCACGATCGACATGGGCGGCACGACAGCCAAGGCCGCCATCATCGAACAGGGCCTGCCCGCGCGCACCACGGAATATGAGGTCGGCGCCGGCATTAATATGTCGAGCAAGCTCATCAAGGGCGGCGGACATGCGGTGAAGCTGCCCTTCATCGACGTGTCGGAGATCGGCGCGGGTGGCGGCAGCATCGTCCGCGTCGATGCCGGCGGTCTGATCCAGGTCGGTCCAGACAGCGCGGGCTCGGTTCCCGGCCCGGCCTGCTACGGTGCGGGCGGAACCCGGCCGACCCTTACCGACGCGCTCGTCGTGCTCGGCTACATCAATCCGGGATATATCGCGGGCGGCGCGGTCCGCCTGGACGCTGAGCGATCGCGGCGCGCCATCGAGGAGCAGGTCTGCGCTCCCACCGGGCTCGACCTGATGGCCGCGGCCTACGGCGTCTACGCGATCGCCGCCTCGACCATGATGCGGGCCGTGAAGGCGGTCTCGACCTATCGTGGGCGCGACCCGCGTGACTTCACCCTGTTCGCCTTCGGCGGCAACGGGCCGGTGGTGGCTGCTGCGATTGCCCGCCTGCTCGATATGACGCGCGTGGTCGTGCCGCTCAATCCCGGCGTCTTCAGCGCTCTGGGCCTGCTGTACTCGGCGACCGAGCACGAACTCATGCAGACCCATTTCGGCGAACTGACGGCGATCGATTTCGACCGGCTCGGTGAAGCCTATCGCACCCTCGAAGGCAGGATGTTCGCAGGCCTCGAGGCCGACGGCTACGCGCGGGCGGAGATCGATACCGATCGCTTCGCCGATCTGCGCTATGCCGGCCAGGCGTTCGAGCTGACGATCGGGCTGACACACGGCCATGACGGCCGCATCGACAGGCCGGCGCTGAGCGAGGCCTTCCACCGCGAGCACGAGCTGACCTACGGCCATGCCTCGGTGAGCGATCCGCTGGAACTCGTCAACATCCGTGTCACCGGCCGTCCGCGCAACGACAACGCCGGTGCCTATCGGCCGCCGCCCGCACCGGTTATGCCCGCCGCAGTGTCCGGCCTGTCGCCGGCGATGGAGCGAACCTGTTGGTTCGGTCCGGAAGGGGGGCAGCGGCAGACGCCTGTCCTGCCGCGCGCGGAACTCGCGGGCGGTGCTCGCAGCGGCCCGCTCATCGTCGAGGAATATGACGCCACCTGTGTGGTTCCGCCCGGCTGGACGGCGGGCCTGGACGACCTCGGCAATCTCGTCCTTTCAGCTTTGGAACGGTGAAACCATGCTCGCCACGCGTCGTAGCCCGGATCAAATGCGATCCGACCCGGTCACCCTGGAGATCGTCAAGAACGCGCTGGCGTCCATTGCCGACGAGATGGCACTCGTGATCCTGCGCAGCGCCTATTCGCCGATCGTTCGCGACTCGATGGACTATTCAACAGCGCTTTTCGACCGGGAGGGCCGGATGATCGCGCAGGGTCTTACGAATCCGGTGCACCTCGGATCGTTCCCGAGCGTGATGGCCAATGTCCTGAAGCGCTTCGGCGACAGCATGCGGCCGGGCGACGGCTACATCACCAACGATCCCTACGGGGCGGGCGGCATGCATCTGCCCGACGTCTACCTGGTCAAGCCCGTATTCCATGGCGGCAGCATGGAGGGCTTCGTCGCAGCCCTTGTCCATCATACCGACCTCGGCGGACTGGCCCCCGGCAGCATGGCGCTCCATGCGACCGAAATCTTCCAGGAAGGGCTGCGGATTCCCCTGATCAGGGCCATGACCGGCGACCGTATGGACGACAACCTGCTGGCATTTCTGGAGGTCAATTCGCGGGTGCCGGACCAGGTGCTCGGCGACCTGCGGGCACAGGTCGCCGCCTGTACGGCTGCCGAGCGCGGATTCGGCAAGCTGATCGACAAGTATGGCGCGGCGGCTCTGCGCGGGATGCTGGCGGAACTGCACGACTATGCCGAGCGGCTCGTCCGCGACGAAATTCGGGCCATGCCTGATGGCGTCTACGAGGCCGAGGACTTCATTGACGGGCTCGGCGAGGGCGGCGGTCCCATCCGTTTCAAGGTCCGCGTCACGGTCGCGGGGGATGCACTCGAGATCGACTGGACCGGCACCAGCCCCGAAGTGCCGGGCGCCATCAACGGCCCCATCGCCAGCACCTATTCGGTGGCCTATGCGGCGGTGCGTTGCACGATACGGGCCGCCGTGCCGAACTGCGAGGGTTATGCGCGGCCGGTGACCGTGGTCGCCCCGCTGGGCACCATCGTCAACCCGCGCCCACCGGCCGCCTGCGCGGCGCGCGGCGTCATGGCGTACCGGATGCTCGACGTCCTGTTCGCGGCGTTCGCCAAGATCGTGCCGGACCGGATGCCGGCCGCGGGCGAGGGTGGTCCATCGGCCATCTCGCTCAGCGGCACCCACAACGGCAAGGCGTGGCTGATCACCGACGGCATTCTCGGGAGCTGGGGCGGGCGGACCGCGAAGGACGGCATCGACGGCATCTCCAATCCGGGCGCCAATTTTTCGAACATGCCCGTCGAACTCATCGAGGCGCGCTACCCCCTGCGGATCGAAGAGTACGGCTTTGTCACCGATTCGGGCGGCGCTGGCCGACGCCGTGGCGGCATGGCGCTCACGCGGTCGTACCGGATTCTCGCCGAACACGCGGCGCTGACGGTACGCTCGGACCGCCGCGTGCATCTGCCGCCAGCATTGTTGGGCGGATGTCCGGGCTCTCCCTCGCTCAACATCCTCGAGCAGGACGGCGCGCTGACGCTTCTGCCGGTGATGCCGATGCGGACGCTCGCCCTGTCGAAGGGTGATCTGTTCATCCACGTGGCGCCCGGCGGGGCTGGCAACGGTGATCCGCTCGAGCGCGAGCCCGACACTGTCGCCGAGGACGTGCTCGATGGGCGGTTCACCGAGGCGTTCGCACGCCAGGTCTACGGCGTCGTGATCGGGCCCGGCGGCTGTGCGGACCATGCCGCCACCAGGGTTTGTCGCGATCGACTGGCGGGCGATCCGTCCAGGCTCGCGGGGGCCCAGCGTCGCTTGTTCATGGAAGGCGACCGCGGCCGGGCGCTGCTGGGCGCCGAACGCACGGGAGCATCGTCATGACAAAGCCTGCCGCGATTGCCACGAACGATCCCGATCTCAGGCGCACGGACTGCGGTCGGCACGATCGCACCCGATTGTTGCGCCCGAGTTGGGCGGAACTCGATTTCGGTGCGCTACGACGCAATGTCGAGCGGACGCGTGCCATGGTGGGACCAGAGGTGCGCATCTTCTTCGTCTGCAAGGGCGACGGCTACGGCTTCGGCGCGGCCGTCGTTGCGCGGGCAGCGGCGCATGCCGGGGTCGACGGCTTCTGTGCCGGCAGCCCGGAGGAGGTGGTTGCGATCCGCAGCACCGGAACGACGCTCCCCGTCCTGCTGTTCACGTCCACAACGCCCGACGATTTGCCGTCTGCTGCCCGGCTCGGCGCTGTGGTCACGGTGCAGAGCCTCGCCGACATGGAGGCGGTGCTCAGGGCGAGCGACCCGATCGAAGTCTTCGTCGAGGTCGAGTGCGGCCTGGGACGCTTCGGCTTGCACCGCGACCAATGGCGTACCGTCCTGCAACGCCTGCGCACGGCCAACACCGTCAAGGTGACGGGCCTCTATTCGCACCTTGGTACGCCAGACGATCGCGAAACAAGCCGCGCGCAGGCCAATCTCTTCCGGCAGGCGGCGAAGGATGCTGCCGAAGCCGGCCACGAGGATCTCATCCTGATGCTGGCATCGAGCCGGATCGTACTGGCCTACCCCGAGATGACCTTCGATGCGGTCGATCCCGGACGGCTGATCTATGGCGGCGGCCTCGACGAAAACTGGATGGACATCGGCCAGCTCTCGCCGTTGCTGAAGGCGGTGAAGTCGCGGCTTATCCATGTCCAGGAACAGCCGTCGGGTACGGTGCTGGGGATCGGCTATGGCGCGCCGATCGCCATCGACCGCGCCATGCGCACGGCGGTGGCGCCGATCGGGTTCTGGGACGGGCTGAACCACGTCCCGCCGCTCGGCGAGGTTCTGGTCCGCGGCAGACGGTGCCCTGTTCTGGGGCGCCGGCCCTTGCAGCACTCGGTGATCGACGTGACCGCCGTTGCCGACGCTCGGCCGGGAGATGAAGTCGTCGTCATGGGTCGGCAGGGAAGCGAGGAGATCTCGGTCCACGAGCTTGCCCGCGCAACGGGTACTTCGGTGATCGAGCTTGTTCCGAGGCTCGCGCGGTGTCTGCCGCACGTGTATATCGGGCAGGAAGAATCCGGTGGGGTTGCGTGAGGAGAGGGCGAAGCCGTGTCGGCACAGGACGAGCCCAGGGCAGTGACCATAAAGGATGTGGCGCGCCGGGCCGGTGTGGGGCTGGGCACGGTGTCGCGCATCCTCAACGGCTACGAGAACGTCGCGCTTCAGTTGCGCCAAGACGTCTTCAAGGCGATCGAAGAACTCGGCTACCGCCGCAATACCGTCGCGCGCTCCATGCGATTGGGCAAGACGCACGCGGTGGGCTGCATCGTGACGGACATCCGCCAGCCCATCGCGGCCGAGATGGTCGCCGCCGCGGAATCCGTCCTGCACGAGGCTGGCTATGCGCTGATCGTCGCCAGCAGCCACAATGAGGATGGTCGCGAGGCCGAGATCCTGTCGCTGATGCAGGACCGCGTGGTCGACGGCATGATCCTGGCGGTCAAGCGGGACAACGATCCCGAAACGGTGCGGCGACTCGCGGCCATCAAGATTCCCATGGTGCTGGTGGAGCGCAATCCCGACATCGGTTTCGACGCCGTCGTTACCCGGCAGCGTGCCGGCGTCCGCCAGGCAACGGAGCATCTCCTGGCGCTGGGCCACCGCGAGATCGCCCTGATCGGCGGTCACCCCGACACCTGGCTTGGTCGGGAGCAGCAGGCGGGCTTCGAAGAGGCCTTCGCGCGCCGCAAGCGGCCTCTGCCGGCCGGCCCTGTCTTCGCGGTCGGCGCGTTCGGCTCTCCCGAACTCCAGACCCTGCTCGATGGCGAGCGGCGCGCAACGGCGATCGTCGCGAACATCAGCGAGATCCCGGGCATCCTTCGCTTTTGTGCCAGACGCCGTCTTGTGCTGCCGGCCAGCTTGTCCCTCGTTTCAATCGGCGACGCCGATATCCTGGAAGTCATGACGCCGCCGATCACGGCCGTACGCGGCGATGGGACGAAGGTGGGCCGGCTCGCGGCCGATCTGTTGCTGAAGCGAATGTCCGGCAAGCGACGGGCAACGTCGAGCAAAGGGTTGTTCGTCCCCATGCACCTCGAAATCAGAGACTCCAGCACCGGCCCAACACGCGACTCTTCCGTTAAGAAAGCCGCAGACGTGCGTGGCCGGCGTGACGCGCATCGCCCTGGACCCGCGGCCAGCGGGTAACGTTGTCTTCTTGACCAGGCAAAGCCGATCAGCAGTCGATCACGCGCGGCAGCCGCGGCACTTGGATGTCGAGTCTGGAAGCAGCATTTGGGCGGTTTCGGTTCAACCGGAGTCATCGCGACGGCGATGCGGGAACACTCTCGTCACGGCTTGTCCCTGTCGGGCGCGGCCTCGACGGCATGACGCAGCCAGACCATGCCGCCTTCAAGCGTCTCGCAGTGGGTCAGCCGGAGTGCCTGTCCAGCCCCGGGGCGCTCATCGTCGGCGCCGTGATAGTCGACAATGCTTTGTACGCCGGCCAAGCCATCGACGGCTGGGAAGATCAGCGTGCTGAATTCGTCGATCAGCCGGTGTTTGAGAAACGCGCCATTGATGGCGCCGCCGCCTTCGAGCAGCAGGGCCTTCGCGCCGAAGACATCCGCCAACTGCGCCATGGCGCTCGCCAGATCATCGCCTTTCGGACCGGCGAAGAGATAGGAGACGCCGTCTTGTCGAAGCGCCGCGAGATAAGCGTCCGACACCTGTTCGCCGAGGACGGCAACGACGTGATCACCGCCGATATTGTCCTTGCCGTAGTGCACGCGTCCGGAGGGGTCGATGGCGACGGCAAGGGCCCGGCGGTCCCGGTTGCCGATATGAGGTTGGCGCGGCAGCTTCGGCGCATCGGCGATCGTTCTCTGTTGACCCTTGGCCATCTCGGCCATCGTCTTGCGGCCGACGATCCATCCATCCGTTTCAAAACGCGCGGTCACCGTCTCATAGTGGCGGCGCAGTGCGTCGGGAGACACGCCCGCGGCAGCGGCGGTAAAGCGGCTGGGGTGAAGGCGACCGTCGATGGACGTTACCATGTGGCAGATGATGTGGGGGCGCATAGGTAGCTCCTCGATTGGTTATCGGCACCCGATGAGCCGAAGCGTGCGCAGCGGGCGTGCCGCTCGGCATGATCGTCATTCAAGACATCCCACACGCACGGTGACAGATCCGGGGCGGTCAAAGATCGATACATCGCGTGGTTCACGCACCAGTTAAGAGCAGCGGCCAGCCAACCGCGCATACCAACGCTGTGGCGCAGTGTTTGGTGTACACAGCCTGCTTACAGAATCTTGAAATTTATTCATTCCATGATTCTGCCACGTGTGGCGACGAATCTTTTCCTAGGATGGGCGTCCCCTTCGCAAACGGAAACACGGCAAACCGCGGGTCAGCGGCAGACTACGCGGATAGGGATTGGCCTGCTGCCGCATATCGACTAAAGATTGCATTCGGTCCCGAGTCCCATGTTTTTCCACAGTGGCAGGGCGTGATGGCGCAGAATCGCTTGGACCGAAGGCTCTCCGCAGTGTTGGCGGCCGACGTCGCTGGCTACAGCCGCCTCATCGGCCTCGATGAGGAAGGCACTGTCTCCGCGCTCACGGCGCACCGCACCGACCTCTTTGAACCCCGCATCGCCCACCACCGCGGTCGCCTGGTCAAGACCACGGGCGACGGCCTGCTGGTCGAGTTCCCCAGCGTCGTCGACGCCGTGCGCTGCGCCGTCGACGTGCAGCGCGAGATGGCCAAGCGCAATGCCGAGTTCGCTGCCGATCGCCGCATCGAGTTCCGCATGGGCATCCATGTCGGCGACATCGTGGCCGAGCAGAACGACATCTTCGGTGACGGCGTCAACATCGCTGCCCGGCTGGAGGCGCTGGCAGAGCCAGGCGGCATCGCCGTCTCCGCACGCGTGCAGGAGGATGCCGAGGGTCGCCTCGACGTAAGCTTCGTGGATGATGGCCAGCACCAGCTGAAGAACATCGCCCGTCCCGTGCGCGTCTACCGCCTGCAGCTGGCGCCCGCGGCGACCGGCGCAGCCGTTGCCGCTGCGCCTGCGGCGGCTTCGGCCAAGCCCGCTTCTCCGCCGACGAGCGAATTGCCGTCGATCGCCGTCCTGCCGTTCCAGAACCTGACCGCCGAAGCCGACCAGGACTACTTCGCCGACGGCGTGGTCGACGACATCATCAATGGCCTGTCGCGCTATCGCAGCCTGGTGTTCGTTATCGCGCGCAACTCGACCTTCACCTACAAGGGACGTGCCGTCGATGTGAAGCAGGTCGGGCGGGAGCTCAACGTGCGCTATGTCCTGGAAGGCAACGTGCGGCGGTCGGGCAACCGCCTGCGCATCGGCGGCCAGCTGATCGATGCTACGACGGCGGTGCAGATCTGGTCCGATCGCTTCGAGGGCGACCTCGCCGACATCTTCGTCCTGCAGGACCAGGTCGCCGAAAGCGTCGTCGGCGCGCTCGTGCCGCAGGTGCGCGAAGCCGAGATGAATCGTGCGCGCCGCACGCCGACGGAATCGGTCGATTCGCATCTCGCCTACATGCAGGCGCTGGGGTTCTTCCATACCTGGAGCCGCGACGGCGTCGACAAGGCCCTTCAGCTCTCCTATCGCGCCATCGAGCTTGATCCCGATTACGCGACGCCCTATGCCTTGGCTCTCAACTCTTTCGCCCTGCGGCGGACGTTGGGCTGGACTGCCGATCCTGCACACGAGCTTGCCGAGACGCGCCGCATGTGCGACCGCGTCTACGAGATCGGGCGCGACAACTTCTTCGCCCTTGGATCGGCAGGCTTTGCCCTGGCGAGCCTTCTGCGCGAGTTCGAGCAGGGCGCCGCGCTGATCGACGAATCCCTGGTGCTCAATCCCAACGCATCGGCGACCCTGGTCCAGAGCGGATTCGTGCGAACCTGGTTGGGCGAGCCTGAACTCGCGATCCACCAGCTGCAGCGCGCCATGCGCAACAGTCCGGTCGACGTGCTGATGTTCTCCATGCACACCGGCATGGCGCTGGCGCACTTCGTGGCGGAACGCGATGACGATGCCTACGCCTGGGCCGAGAAGGCCTTGCAGCGCAACCCTATCGCCACGCCGGCCATCCGGATCGCCGTCGCCAGCGCGGCGCTGCTGGGCCGGCAGGCCGACGCCACCAAGTACCTGTCGCTGCTGCGCCAGCTCGACCCGGGCCTGCGCCTCTCCACGCTGGCCGAGCGCATCGTTCTGCGCCGACCGGAGCATTTCGAGCGACTGGCGGACGGCCTGCGCAAGGCGGGCCTTTCGGCGTAGTGACGGGCGGCTACTGGATCTACGCTAACCCCTGAGGCCTTCGGAAGTTCGCGCCTCCCATGAACTTACGGCCGGCGTTGACCCGCTCCGTTCTTGGGCGGACGGCCGCGACGGCGCGGTGCCACAAGCCGGGCGAACGCACCGTCCTGCGGGTTGAACCTGATCGTGCGCTTTGCCGGAAAGGAATCGGCGGACCGGGCGTCCTCTTCCTTCCGACCGATAACACTCAGCAGGAACTCGCAGGTGTCGCAGCAGTCCTGGACAATGCCGGCGCGCGTCAGAATCGGATCGCGGCGGCGCAGGCCCTCGAGCGCACGCGCATGGTTGGGCAGGGTCGCCGAGGCGTCCTCGTTGGGCGCCAGGCGCGTGTAGGCACTGTACTTTGCCCAAAGCGGCTCGATCATCTGCAGCAGCATGGCCGAACCGGCGGCGCGGTAGACGCCCATATGGAAGTGCCAGTTGTCGACGATGTATTGGCGGATGTCGCGCCCGTTCGCCGAGCGCTCCATCGCCTTGTAATGCCCCGCGATCGACTCGATGTCCTGCGGCGTGGCGCGCAAGGCGGCAAGCTCGGCGGCGAGTCCCTCCAGCGCGATGCGGATGTCGCGAACCTCGACGATCGTTGTCGGTGTGAGCTCCGGCACCGTGAGGGTGCGGTTGTCGCGCATGACCAGCACACCCTCGGCCTGCAGCCGGCTCAGCGCCTGGCGCACCGGCATCTGGCTGACATTGAGCGCCTCTGCCGCGCCCCGCAGGCTGATGTCCTGGCCGGGCATGAACTCGCCACGCAGCAGCGCTTCGCGCAGATGTCGGTAGGCGCGCTGAGCCAGCGTCGCTTCGTCCTTGGGACTCACAGATAAAATCGACATCACGAATTACCGAGGAAATACAGGAGGAAAGCACCGCTGGTATAGACCGAATCGGCACATATTTCCACTAGAAGGCTGGATTCTGTAAATCGACGGTTGACTCCTCGTTTGTTGGTACGATAAATCGTGATCATGAATTAACGGAGGCCGCAGGTGAGCGACGCAGCCGATTTCATTTCGATCAAGGGCCTGTCGAAGACCTTTGGCGAAGGGACTGCCGGCGAGGTGGTTGCCCTCAAGAACGTCAACTGCGCCATCCGTGCCGGCGACTTCGTGTCGGTCGTGGGCCCCAGCGGCTGCGGCAAGAGCACGCTGCTGCGCATCCTCGCGGGCCTGATCGAGGCCTCGTCAGGCATCGTCAGCATGGATGGCCAGGCGATCCGCGGGACGCGCCGCGATGTTGGCGTGGTGTTTCAGAACTCGATCCTGCTGCCATGGCGCAAGATCATCGACAACGTGATGCTGCCGGCCGAGGTGCTTGGGCTCTAGCGCAAGGCGGCCCGGCAACGGGCCTACGACCTTCTGGCGATGGTCGGTCTCAAAGGTTTCGAAGGCAAGCTGCCCAGCCAGCTGAGCGGCGGGATGCAGCAGCGCGCCTCCATTGCCCGGGCACTGCTGCATGACCCACGCATCCTGCTGATGGATGAGCCGTTCGGCGCGCTCGACGCCATGACGCGCGAGCAGATGAACCTCGAATTGCTGCGCATCTGGGGTGAGAGCGGCAAGACCGTCGTGCTGATCACCCACTCCATCCCCGAAGCGGTGTTCCTGGGCAACATGGTGTTCGTCATGACGGCGCGTCCGGGCCGCCTTGAGCGCACCGTGCCCATCGAACTGCCGCGGCCGCGGACCATGAAATCGATGGCCGATCCCGAATTCGTGGCCCGCGCCCAGGAAATCAGGGCGCTCTTCAACGCGTCCGGCGCGCTGCACTGACCGGCCGGAGCAACGACCATGGCCGATATTCCGAGAACCAGCATGGCGACAGAGGCGATGGATGGCGGCAAGGCGCGGCCGGCCAGGCGGCCGCTCTCGCCCAGGGTCTACTCTGTCCTGCTCCTCGTTGCCTTCCTCGGGCTGTGGCAGGGCGCCGTTTCGGTCTTCAATGTCCCGCAGTTCCTGATCCCCTCGGTCAGCGATGTCGCGGTCGCCCTGTGGCGCGGGCTTGCGACTGATCCGCTGGCACGCGACGGCTTCTGGCTACACAGCGCCGTTACCCTCTCCGAGATCATCCTGGGCTACATCGCGGGCTGCAGCTTCGGTCTGGCGCTGGGCGTGGCGATCTCCCAGACCCGCGGCCTCGAGGCGGTTCTCAGACCCTACGTGGTGGCGTTCCAGAGCGTGCCGAAGGTGGCGGTCGCGCCCATCATCGTGCTGTGGCTGGGCTTCGGCCTCGCCTCGAAGGTGGCGATCGTGGCGCTCATCACCTTCTTTCCGGTACTGATCACGAGCCTCGCGGGCTTCAATGCCGTCGACCTCGAGCGCATCGAGCTGTTGCGCTCGCTGTCGGCCACGCGCTGGCAGATCTTCACCAAAGTGAAGTTCCCGAGCGCACTGCCCTACATATTCGCCGGCCTCGACATGGCGGCCGCGTTCGCGGTGGTGGGTGCCATCGTTGGCGAATTCGTCGGAGCACAATCGGGCCTCGGTGTGCTGCTGCTGCAGCTCGACAGCGCCATGGATATCGGCGGCAGCTTCGCCGTGCTGATCGTGCTGTCGCTGATGGGTATCGCCTTCAGCTTCTTCATCCACGCCGTCCAGGTCCGCGTCCTCTACTGGATGCCGTCCGAAGAGACGCAGAGAACCATCAATCTCTAGGGAGGAGATCGCCATGATCGGCAGACGACGGCTTGTGATCGCTGCGAGCGCGCTGCCAGCGATCATCGGCCTGGGCCATCACCCGGTACAGGCGCAACCTAAGATGGTCTTCAAGCTTGCCAACGCCTCGGGTGTCACCGACGCCTCGCAGTGCTTCGTCACGGTCGGGCGCCATCCCAAGCTCGCCTACTACCAGGCCGAAGGCATCGACTTCGAGTACGTGAATATGAGCAACGTCTCGCAGGCGCTGCAGTCGATCGCCACCGGCGAGAACTTCCTGGGCGCGCTGGTGCCGGGGATCTACCTGCCCGTGGTCGGCAAGAATCCGTCGATCGGAATCGTCTCGGTGTATACGTGGCTGCCACGCAACGCCAACACCGTTGCGGTGAAACCCGGCAGTCCCTTCAAGACGATCGCCGACCTCAAGGGCAAGCGCATTGGCATCCGCAACCAGGGGGATTCGGGCCGCGTCGTCGTCAGGACCATGTTCAACGAGCTGGGTCTCGGCGATGGTGGGGTCGAGTTCATCGCCATCGGCGACTCCGGCCCGGCGGGCAATGCACTCTATGCCGATCGGGTCGATGCGGTCGCATCCTACGATACGGCTGCGGCACGGGTCGAGATGGCGGGCTTCAAGTTGCGTTACCTGCCTCTCACGCCCATCTACGGGCGACAGCAATCCGCCTCGATGGGGGCCAACCGCAGGCTGCTGACCGAGAAGCGCCGGGAACTTGTCGGCTTCCTCCGCGCCCTGGCCAAGTCGACGCTCACCGCCCACGCCAATCCCACCCAGGCGATCTACGCCCACTGGGCGCAGTATCCCGAGAGCAAGCCCAAGTCCAAGGACGAGAAGGACGCGGCGTCGGAAATGCTGTTTCTGCTGGGGCGACGCCTCGAGAACATGATGCGGGATCCGGCCGACAAGGACCATCGCATGGGCGCCACCAATCTCGAGGCGTGGAAGGGGTTCATCGACATGGCAAGCGAGGTGTCGAGCGATCCCGATCTCGCCCGCAAGCTCGGCGACCCGCACAAACTCTTCACCAACGAGCTGATCGACGAAGTCAACGACTTCGACAAGGCCGCGATCGTCAAGCGTGCCCAGGAATTCACGGTCTAGGCCGGACGGAGCGATGGTGTGATGAGCGAGCGCATTCCTGTTTTCGTCGTCGGCGGTGGCCCGGTCGGCCTGGCGATGGCCGTCCTGCTGCACCGCTTCGAAGTACCCGTGGTCGTCGTCGAGCGCAGCCCCGCCACGACCGATCATCCAAAGTCGCGTGGCTGCCTGTCGCGCACCATGGAGCTGTTCCGCCAATGGGGGGTCGAGGACGCCATCCGCCGGCGCGGCTTGCCGCCGCAGTCCGACGTCTGGGTGTGCGCCAAGTCGCTGGTTGGTGAGGAGCTTGGTCGTACGCATCCGGAACCGGACGTCGGTCATACGCCGAGCTGGAAGAGTCTGGTCGCCCAGGACGCCGTCGAAGAGGAGCTGCTCGGCGCGCTGCGCAACTCGCCCCATGTGCGGGTGCTGTTCTCGACCGAGATGGTCGGCTTCGATGAGACGCCTGAGGGCGTCAAGGTGGTAACCCGGTCGCTCGACTCGGGAGAGACGGCGACCTGGCACGCGCGTTACCTGATCGGCGCGGACGGTGCCGCCAGTGATGTGCGGCACGCGGCGGGCATCGCCATGGACGGACCGCCCTCGATCGCCGTGATGTCCAACGACTACTGGCGGTCGGATCTCAGCCATATCTCGCGGCTCGCCGACGTCGCCGGCTGCCGGATCTTCTCCGACGTGCCGGGGGTGCCCACATCGACGATCCTGAACACAGACGGGCGCGACCGCTGGCTGACGGTCACGCAGCTCGGCGATGGCGGCACACGCCTGGAAGCGCCGCCGCTGGACGAAGCCATCGCCATGATCCGCACGCAGGTCGGCATTCCCGATCTGCCGGTGGCCATGATCAACCGCTCCGTCTGGCGCGTCAGCCGCCAGGTCGCACGGCAGTTCCGCAAGGGGCCCGTCTTCCTGATCGGCGACGCTGCGCACCGCTTCTCGCCGACCGGCGGTTTCGGTCTCAATACCGGCGTCCAGGATGCCCACAACCTCGCCTGGAAGTTGGCGTTCGTCCTGGCCGGCTTCGCCTCCGACGCCCTGCTCGACACGTACGACCGCGAGCGGCGGCCCATCGCCCACGCCAATGCCGACTTCAGCATCGGCAACCGCACGCGCATCGAGTCCATGGAGCGCGCCATGCGTTCCAATAACAAGGATTGGCAGCGCTTCTGGCTGCAGGACTTCGACAACCACATCCACAGCATCGGCCTCAGCCTGGGCTTCCGTTACGACGAAGGCGCCGTCATTCCCGACGGCACGGCGGCAATGCCGGTCAATCCCAGGTTCTACCGACCCACCGACCGGCCGGGATCACGCTTCCCGCACTACTGGTTGGACGCGCCGCGCACCCAGTCGACGCTTGACTGGTTCGACAGGGACGTCACGCTCGTCACCAGTCCGCTCGGCGGACACTGGATGGAGGCGGCCCGCAGCCTGTGCCAGCGATCGAAGATCGCGCTCAAGACGCGCCAGCTCGAGGGACATCACTTCGGTGACGCCCTGCAGATGGGGTTCACCGGCGCGGTGCTCGTGCGACCCGACGGCCACGTCGCCTGGCGCATTCCCTATGCACCGGCGGATCCGGTCGGCGCGCTGGGCGGCGCACTACAGACCCTGTTTCATTGAGCAGGCACATGCCCAGCGCGCAGGCCAACGGCGTGACGATCGCGTTCACGCAACGAGGCGAGGGGCCGCCCATCGTCCTGATCCATGGCGCCGAGGCGGACCATGCGATGTTCACGCTATTGGCGACGGTGCTGTCGCATCGCTTCAGCGCGATCGCCTACGACCAACGCGACTGCGGCGGGACTGAGACACCGGCACCGACCTATGGCATTACCGACCTCGCCGACGACGCGGCGGCATTGATCGCGACGCTCGGCTTTCCGAGAGCGCACGTGTTCGGCACGTCGTTCGGCGGCACTGTGGCCCAACTGCTTGCCGATCGCCATCCCGAGCGCGTCGATCGCCTGGTGTTGGCGAGCACCTGGCGGGCAGGCCTGAGCCCGCTCGACGTCAATCCGGACGTGGTGCGAACGCTGATCGCCTTGCGCGCCGATCCAGTCGCCAACGCGCCCAAGATCGCCACCTATTTCTTTCCCGACGAGTACTTGGCTGGGCACGCCGAGGCCGTCGAGCTCTTTCGCCGCGGATTGCCCGACGATCCACGCCGCGGCCGGCGCCAGGCCGTGACGCTGCAGGCCGCGAGCGCCGATCTCTCGCACTTTGCCCGGCCGGTCTTGCTGCTCGCCGGCGCCGAAGACCGGCTCATCCCGAGCGCGGCCACCATCGCACTCGGGCGGGACATCCCGCATGCCCAGACCGTGATCTTGCCGGGCGTCGGCCATGCGGGCGCCGTTCATGCACCCGACCAAGTCGGCGAGGCCGTGATGTCCTTTCTGTCCTAGGGAGCCTGACCATGCCGCTTGGCCTTCTTCAGCACTACACGATCGAGCCCGCCGATCTCGAACGCGCCAAGGACTTCTATTGCGATGTTCTGGGGCTGGAAGTGGGCGAACGGCCGGCGATGGGCTTTCCCGGCTATTGGCTCTATTCGGGCGGGGCCGCCACCGTGCATCTGCTCGGAGCCCGCCAACCCGCCGATGGCATCGTCGTGCGCGGTCCCGACACGACGTTCGACAACACCGGCCGCCTCGACCATATCGCTTTCGCCGCCACCGACATCGGGGAAGTGCGCCAACAGCTGCGTGCCCGCAACACCGCGTTTCGCGAGCAGACCTTTCCGGAATTCGGGCTGACACAGATCTTTCTGCACGACCCCGATGGCGTGGCGATCGAGCTGAACTTTGAGGGTTGATGTTCCGGGAGAGCGCGCTGAATTCTTTGCGCGCCGCTGTCCGAAGATGAACTGCTCAGTCGACACGACGGCGCGGCCGTGATTCGACGGCAAGGCTGATCTCCCCGCCCGCCTGCGCAGCCCAGGTTGTCGGGTGCTCCACCAGCCTTGGGTTGATCAGTCTTCTGCTCTATCGTTGTGAACGTTGACGCGTCGCCTTTGGCGTCGCCCGGGAGGCTGCATGGCACTACTCATCATCAACCTGGACAAGATGATCGGCAATGCCCAGGCATGGCGCGACACATTCAAGGAGCAGATTCCCGATCTGCCCATTCGCATCTGGCCTGATGCGGGCGAGGTGAAGGACATCGAATACCTCGCGTTCGTGCATCCCGATTTAAACGTGCTTCCTGCCTTCCCCAACTTGAAAGCCATGTTCAGCCGCGCGGCCGGCGTAGACGACATTGTCAAGCATCCGAAGCTGCCGAAGGTCCCGCTCGGCAAGGTGGAACCACCGGGCGGCGATCCGATGATGACGGAATACGTCATCATGCACGTCCTGCGCTTCCATCGCGATATGCCCGCATACCAGGCGGCGCAGGCCGCACGGGAATGGCGCCGGGCACCGATCATCCGGCCCGAGCAAAGACGCGTTGGTTTTCTGGGCTTCGGCATGATGGCCAAGGCGCCGGCGCTGGTCTTGCAATCGCTGGGCTTCAAGGTGTCCGCGTGGGTCCGCTCACCGCGACCGGCCGCGGAGGTCCCTATGTTCCACGGTCGCGATCAGCTCGCGGCCTTTCTCGGTCAGACGGATATCGCCGTCTGCCTGTTGCCGCTGACGGCGGAAACCGAGGGCCTCTTCTGCGCGCGCACGTTTGCCATGATGCCGCGCGGGGCCATGCTGGTGAATGTCGGGCGCGGCAAGCACGTGGTGGACAAGGACCTGATTGCCGCACTCGATTCGGGACAGCTGTCATACGCCGCATTGGATGCGCTCTGGCCCGAGCCGCTGCCGCCGGAAAGCCCGCTTTGGCTGCATCCCAAGGTGACGGTGATGCCGCACGTGGCGCGGCGGCCGACCGTCGCCCAGCTGGTCACCGAGGTCGCCGCGAACCTCCGCAGCCTCAAGGCCGGCGGACGTCTCCTGCAAGAAGTCGACGTTGCGCTGGGGTACTGATACCGCCCGCCACCTTACCGACGGAAAAACGATCATGATGACGATCAGGGGCGACTGGAATGAAGCGCCTGGCGCCGTCACGCTCATCGACGCTCACCACCACCTTTGGGACTTGAAGGCGAACCGTTACCCTTTCCTCACCGACCAGCCGGAACCGCACTTCTTTCTGGGGTCGTACGATGCGATCAAGCGCGACTACCTGCCGGCGGACTATCTGCGGGATTCGAGCGCCCATAACGTCTTGACGACGGTGCATTGCGAAGCCGAGATGGATCGCTCCAGGCAGGTCGCCGAAACGCAGTGGCTGACGGAAATCAGTGCGCGCCATGGCTTTCCGGGCGCCATCGTCGCCCACGCCTGGTTCCACACCGACGATGCGGAAGAGATTCTCGCCGCCCAGTCGCAGTTTGCCCTTGTGCGGGGAATCCGATCGAAGCCGGTAACCTCCGTTCGTCCCGATACGATGACGCCCGGCGCGCCGGGCACCATGCAGGACGACAGCTGGCTGCGCGGCTTCGCACTGCTGCAAAAGTATGGGCTATCCTGGGATCTGCGCGTGCCATACTGGCACCTGGGTGAAGCGGCCGACGTGGCGCGGCAGTTCCCGCGCATCCCCATCGTGCTGAACCATACCGGCTTTCCCTGGGATCGCAGCGAGGAGGGGCTCGCCGCCTGGCGCCGAGGGATGGAGAGGGTGGCGCGCGCGCCGAACGTTCATGTCAAGATTTCCGAGTTCGGCCTGAAGGACAGCGCCTGGGACTACGAGTCGAATCGACGCGTCGTCATGGACGCGATCGCGATCTTCGGCATCCAGCGCTGCATGTTCGCGAGCAATTTCCCGGTCGCGGGCTTGCGGATCGACTACGACACGCTCGTCCGCTCTCTCGACCGCATGCTCGCGGGCCATTCGCAGGCCGACCGAGACCGCTTCTTCTGGAAGAATGCGGCGTCGTTCTATCGACTCCGTACGACAGAAAAGGATGAAGGCTGATGTCTGAAACGCCGACCTTCGGCCGCTACGCCGAAATCCCGTACGACCAGATGACTCCCGAACAGCAGGAAGGCTACAAGGCCATGATCGAGGCCCGCGGCCGTTTGCCGGGCCCGACAAAGATCTGGGTGCACAATCCAAGACTCGCGAAAGTCGCGGGTCCGTTCGGCGCGCACTTTCAGCCGGGCCGATACTCCCTGACCGAGCGCGAGCGCGAAATTGCCGTCTGCGTCATCACCAGCCGCTGGCATTCGGCCTATCCGACGGCGGCGCACGAGCGGCTCGCGAAGCAGGTCGGATTGCCGGCCGCCAAGGTGGAAGCGATGATCGGCGGGATGCCCGTCGCTTTCGATGATGAACGAGAACAGATCGTCTACGAAATGGCGATGGTGCTGTCCAACGCGCGCTGGGTGGCGCGCGGACTCCACGACCGCGCTGTCAAGGCGCTCGGGCACGTCGGCATCACGGATGTCATCACGCTGATGGGGCATTACACCAGCGTCGCGATGACACTGGCCTTTTACGACGTGCCGGACGGCGCGATGGGTATGGCGCGCTGAGGGGAACGGCGCACGCCTCACGACGCCCCACACGCGTCGTGCCTACCCTGGCGTTATGCCGTCAGCGCGACTTGCCGTTGCGCCAGCTCGGCTTCGACCAAGGTCAGTCCCAGCCCGGGTGTGGTGGGCAGGTGGAACAGCCCGTCCTTCGGCACCGGCGGATCGGCGAAGACGGCGTGCATGCGCGGCGAGGGATCGTTCAGCTCGCAGGGCTTGGTGGCGTGCAGCTGGGCCGACACGACGTGCAGATTGGCCTGATGGCCGATGGTCGGCTGGGTCTGGTGCGGCACCAGCTCCACGCCGTAGGCCTGGGCGAGCGCGATGCAGCGCTGCAGGCCGGTGATGCCGCCCATCTTGATGATATCCGGCTGCACCATCCGCACCCCGGCATCGATCAGGTCGGCCACCGCCGACAGCGTGTAGCTCTGCTCGCCGGCGGAAACGGTGATATCAAGCTTGCGTGCAAGCTCGCCCAGCTGCTTGACGTGATAGTGCTGCACCGGCTCCTCGAACCACCAGTAGCCGAGATCCTCCAGCGCGCGGCCGACGCGCAGGGCGCCGCTGAACGAGAGACCGTTGTTGGCGTCGAAGGCGAGAGGGAAGTCCGGGCCGACGAGCTCTCTCACCGCGCGCGCCTTTGCCAGGTCGCCGATGATGTCATTGTCGAGGGTGCTGCGGTCGTTGTCGAAGCGGATCTTGATTGCCGCCGGCTTGTCGCGCAAGCGCTGCTCCACCACGCGCAGCACCTCGTCGACGCTGCGCGTGCCATTGCCGCCGATCGAGCTGTAGAAAGGCAGCGCCGTGCGCCAGGCGCCGCCCAGCAGCTTGTAGATCGGCTGGCTCAGGTATTTGCCCTTGAGATCCCACAGTGCGATGTCGAGCGCCGCCAGTGCGCCGGTCAGCGCGCCCTCCGGCCCCAGCTTGACCAGTCGGTGCAGCAGCCTGTCCTGGATCACGGCGTGGTCGAGCGGATCGGCACCGATCACCGCGGGCGCGATGTCGCGCGCCAGGATGCCGAGCGAGGCCATGCCGCCCTGCATGGGGGAGGCCTCGCCGAGGCCACAAAGCCCGTCATCGGTCCAGACGCGCAGGAAGGCACTGCCGGCAGCAGGGCGGTCCTTGGGGTCCCAGCGAAGCTGGAAGGCCTCGACGCGTGCGATCTTCATGCGACTCTCCGATACGGGTTGGGCTCCGTCGGATTATTTCCAGAGTCCACCTTCTTGCAAGACGGGTGTAGCCTGTTCCCGCAGCGCGTCCAGATGGACAGCAAGTCCACGGCGTGGTGCAGGCTGTGGAGGGAGCAGCATGAAATTTCCGCGCCGCACATTCGTGCATCTGGCCGTGGGTGTAACCGCATTGCCGGCCATATCTCGCGTAGCGTGGGCACAAGCCTATCCGTCACGGCCGGTACGCATCGTCGTCGGCTTTCCCCCCGGCGGGGCTACCGACATCCAGGCGCGCCTGATGGGTGAGTGGCTGTCGGAGCGCCTCGGCCAGCAATTCATCGTCGAGAACAAGCCCGGCGCCAGCGGCAACATCGGCACCGAGCTGGTCGCCAGGGCACCCGCGGATGGCTATACGCTGCTGCAAGTCGTGACCCCGAACGCGATCAATCCCGCGCTCTACAACAATCTCAGTTTCGATTTCATCCGGGACATCGCACCGGTCATCTGCGCGGCGCGGCTGGCCTACGTGGTCGTGGTGCACCCGTCGGTCCCTGCCACGACGCTCCCAGAGTTCATCGCCTATGCCAAGGCCAACCCGGGCAAGGTCAACTACGGGTCGGCCGGCAGCGGCACGCCGCAAAACATCAGTTGCGAACTCTTCAAGATAATGAGCGGGTCGAATCTGGTCCACATCGCGTATCGCGGCGGCGCGCCGGCGGTCGCCGATCTGATCAGCGGCCAGGTGCAGGTGATTTTCGCGCCCGTGTCGGAAGCGATCCAGCACGTCAGGTCCGGTAAGCTGCGCGCGCTCGCGGTAACGACCGCAGCCCGATTGGACGTGTTCCCAGACCTGCCAACGGTGGGAGATTTCCTGCCTGGCTATGAAGCCAGCGGTTTTGCCGGTATCGGCGTGCCCAAAAACACGCCGCCGGCCATCATCGATCTGCTGAACAAGGAGCTCAACGCCGGCTTGGCCGATGCCAGGATCAAGACCCGGATCGTCGAGCTGGGTGGCACGGTGCTGGGCGGCTCGCCGGCGGAATTCGGGACGATCATCGCTGAGGCCACTGAAAAGTGGGCGAAGGTGATCAAGGTCGCGGGCATCAAGGCTGAATAGGGCCGGTCGCCTCAGCGTGTGGATGGTGGTGGCGCGCAGACCTGGTCGTACGCGTATCGCTCCTTGAGCGCACCGAAATGCTCGAAGACATCGAGTGCCACCTCGAAGGCCGGCCGCGTGATCTCGACATGCGCAGTCCAGCAGCCGAGTTGCTGATAGCTTGCGATGCACCGCGCCAGGACGTCGACATCGGTCGCCGGGAAAAATGGCTTCTGCGCCGTCGCGATCTCGGTCGCCGGCGTTGCCACCATGTAGGCCCGTGTTTTTGTGTAGGCGTGCATGAACGCCTTGGCGACATCGGATTGCAGCCAGTCCCGCCGCGCCGCCAGGCTCGAGAAGGCGACAGGTCCGATCTTCGGGCCGCATTGCGCAACGACATGGCCAACGCCATCGGCCTCGAGCTGCTGCGGGAAGGGCCCTTGTTGCTGGACGTATTGCCCTCTGCCGGCCCGGAACGCCTTGTCCATGTCCTCGGCGCCGCCGACGTTGATGACCGCGAGCTTGCCAAAATCGATGCCGGCCTTGTGGCAGGCATACTTGAACATGGCCAGGGGCTGGCCACCGCCGAAGAGGATCACGTCAGATCCTTCGAGCCTCTTCCAGTCGAAGTCCGGATCAGGAGTCCGGCCGGTGATGAAGAACCCGTCCATCTCATTGATCTGCGCGAAATGAACGGCCACGGGCGTCTCGCCCTTGGCAAGGGATGTGAAGCCCTGGCTTGGCGCCGACTGGATGACGTCGGCTCGGCCTTCCTCCAGGGCCTTGATCGCGGAAACGCCGGGAGGCGAGACCGTCCACGCCGCCTCCAGGCCCTCGGCCTTCAGGAAGCCGCCGGACATCGCCGAGATGAGCGGCGAATAGAAGGCCGAGAACAGCGTGAACTCGATGTTGATGCGCTCCATGGCGGGTGCCTCGTTCGTGGAATCATCGATATAGTCTATTGGGCATAACGAACCTGGCAAGGTGCCAGAGCGTATCCCGTTCATATGGAATCTGTGCTTCTCGTCGTCCTGAGCGAAGCGAAGGACCTTGCGGTGCGTCGCTCACAGAATGCCGGTGCTGATGATCAGCGGCACCGCCGGTACTTGATGCCAATACCGCAAGATCCTTCGCTGCGCTCAGGATGACGATGGCAAGGGAGCATACGGATTCTATCTAGTCGAGATATGCTCTAGCAGCCCGACAGGTCTGCCTGCTTTCAGAACCAGGATGCCTTGTCGACCTGATTGCGCAGGGGGAGCCCGGCGGCGAAGGCGCGGCAGTTGTCTGCCACGATGTCGAACCGACGCTCGTCGAGGTATGGCCCGTGTCCCGCCATGTGCGGTGTGAGCAACACGTTGGGCAATGTCCACAGCGGGTGCTCACGAGGCAGTGGCTCCTGCTCATAGACGTCGAGGGCAGCACCAGCAATATCGCCAGCCTGCAGCGATGCGACCAGGTCATCCAGCCTGGTCGTCATGCCGCGGCCGATGTTGATGAAGAACCCCGTCCGTTTCATGCGCTGGAAGCGGGCGCGGTTGAAGAACCCTTCGGTCGCCGGCGTGTGCGGCACCGTCAGGATCACGAAGTCCGCGCGTGGCAGCAAGTCGTCCAGTGCATGCGGCGGATAGAGCTCGGTCACACCGTCTGGCGCCGCCGTGCGGCGTGCATCGGTCGCCAGGACGGTCATCCCGAAAGCCGCCAGAAGTCGTGCGGCCTCGGCACCGATGCCGCCGACGCCAACGACCAGGGCCGTCGCTTCGGGCAAATGCACGACATCGCCCGTCTCCATCGGACTTTTCTTCCACTCCTGGCGCAATTGTTGCGGAATGAAAACGTGCAGCCCGCGGGCAAAAGCCAGGACGAATGCCAGGATATGAGCGCCGATATGGTCGTTGAAGATCTCGCGGAAGTTCGTCACGCGCACAGGATGGCCAATCAGCTCGGGATAGTAGTAGCCCGCCGCCGGTGCCGCCTGAGGCGCCTGCAGCCAGCGCAGTTTCGTGGCCTTCGACAGGAGCTCCTTGCCGAGCCAGCCAAAGGCGGCGTCGGCGTCGACAATCTCGCGCGCGGCGATGTCGGCATCCTCGGCAACGACCACGTGCGCCTCCGGCACCGCTTCGGCCAGGCGCTTGGCCCAACCGCGGCTCGTGTCGGTCTGCGGCGGGAGCATCACGAACTTGAAGGAATTCCTGGTGTCCACGGTAGTTCCTCTCTTGACGGAAGCGGACGTAGGTCGGCGGTTCAAAAAAGCTGAGGTCTCGTGTCGGGTTGGCCAAGCCTCGTTCGTCCTCGGGGCATCAGCAATTCATGGGATTAACTGTCATGCCCAATACCGTACGCCTACACCGTGTTCTGGCAACCAGCCCGGAGAAGGTCTACCGCGCGTTCCTCGAAGCGGACGCGCTCGCGAAATGGCTGCCGCCCAACGGCTTTACCTGCACTGTGCACCATCTGGAGCCACGAGTCGGCGGCACGCACAGGATGTCCTTCCGCAATTTCACGACGGGCGATAGCCACGCGTTTGGTGGCGAGTATCTCGAGCTCGTTGCGGGTGAACGCCTGCGCTACACCGACAAGTTCGACGATCCCAACCTGCCGGGCGAGATTCAGGTGACGGTGACGCTGAAGAAGGTATCGGTCGGCACCGAGGTGGATATCGTGCAGGCCGGCGTGCCGGATGTCATTCCGCCCGAGGCCTGTTATCTCGGCTGGCAGGAGTCGCTGCGCAACCTGGCAAAGCTCGTCGAGCCCGAGATCAATCAATAGCGCGTCAGGATCGACCAGGACCGACAGGACCGGATCGCGGCGTCCACGATCCGGTCAGCACCGTTACGCCAGCGCATTCTCGAGGCGGCCGAGGTTGCCGATCTCGATGGCGACCCGATCGCCGGGCTTGAGGTATTTCGGGGGCTTGAAGCCGATGCCGACGCCCGCCGGCGTGCCTGTCGCGATGACGTCGCCCGGATAGAGGGTGATGCCGGCAGAGATCGTCTCGATCAGCGTCGGGATGTCGAAAATCAGGTCCTTGGTATTGGCATTCTGCCGAAGCTCGCCGTTGACCCAGCACTTGACCGACAGGTTCTCGGGATCGACTTCGTCCGCGGTGACCAGCGCCGGGCCCATCGGACAGAACGTGTCGAGTGACTTTCCGAGGAACCACTGCTTGTGCCGTCCCTGGAGGTCGCGCGCCGTAACATCATTGACGATGGTGTAGCCAAAAATGTGGTCGTAGGCGGTGGACTTGCTGATGCCGCGGCCGCCACGGCCGATCACCACAGCAAGCTCCGCCTCGTAGTCCACGCCGTCGCTCACCCCGGCGGGATAGCGGATGTCATCGCCGCTGCCGATGACGCATTCGGGCGCCTTCGTGAAGATGATCGGGAAATCGGGAACGGCGTCAGCGGCCGACTTTGAGCTGCTGTCGAAGCCGCTCTTGGCGAACTCGTGCGCATGCTCGTGGTAATTCTTGCCGACGCACATGACGTTGCGCGCCGGCCTGGGGATCGGGGCAAGCAGCTTGACGTCCGACGCCGTGAGAGGGCGGCCTGCTGACCTTTTGACCGATCGCGCGGTATCCGAGGTGATGATCGACAGCAGGTCCCGGACAGGCCGGTTCGACGGGTCCACGGCGAGGGAAATGTCGCCGGTTTCAGCGTCCAGCACGCCCACGTGAGCTTGACCATCGTGGGAAATTGTCACGAACCTCATAAGATCCTCGGCTTCAAAGAAGGGTGGCTCAGGGGGCCGATCTCGACCGGGCGGCCAGCATATAACGCGATTCCGACTCGTTGATGAATGAGTGGGAGTGAGGGATGCAAACGGCGACAATATCATGATTTCGGCGACGCTGATGCGGTCCAACAATGGACCTTCACACTAGTTTACTACTTGATGCGGCAAGGATGCGTCACTCGCAGTGGTACTCGCTTGGGTATTCGCCCGCGGTAACTGGTAGAGAGAACAGCTGCCGCGGGCGATATGGCGCTACCACTAATTCGCGGCAGTCTTGCCCCGCCTTGCCAGGTAGATGATTTGGGCCGTCAAGCCGACGACGAGAATAACCAACAGCCCGCCCTGAGCGCCGAGAAGCAGCGGCGATTTCAGGTCGGTAACCAAGGGGTGGCCGTCCGGAACACGACGCAGGGTCTCGCTAACGGTAGGCACCATCAAAAGAAACGCACTCAGGCTCAGACAGATGGTTTCAAGGTATCTGGCTATGCGCGCTGAACCCAGAATGCGTTCGGTCCCGTAGCCTGCAAGCAGGAGCAGGATGGTCAGGGTGCCGATGCCGTAGCTGACCGGCTGATGTGCCACGAGGAAGACCGTTGCGGCGCCGATAAGCATCGAAACAAAATAGACGGCGCCGAGCGTGGATCGGGGAACGATTCGACCATGACGGGCAAACATGTAAAAGGCCACAGGAATGGCTGGCAGGCTACGAGTGTATGGATCCAGCCGAGCGAGGAAATTCCGAACATGAGAGATTGCCTTTCTCATCCAAAGGGACGGGGTGGTCGAGCAAGCAAACTGCCGCCGACAAATCTGCGAGCGTAGAGCTGTCTATCCACGACGCGACTGCCAGGTTCAAATTGGTCGAGCGGTCGTTCTTACTTGTGTAATGGCGACGCCAAAGATCGCGAGCAGCCCACCGACAATCAACTGTGGGGTCATGCGGTCGCCAAGGAACAACACGCTCGAAATCAAGGCGAACACCGGAAGCAGCAGGCCGAAGGGTGCGACGCGGCCCATGGAGCAACGGGCGATCAGCCAGAACCAAAGGCCAAACCCAACAATTCCTCCGATGAAAATTGTGTAGGCCAGTGCCAGCCAACCACGTTCATCCGCCGTGATAAGGCTCGCCGATTGTCCATGTTCAAGGAGCAACGACATCAACATGACCTGCGGCACCGTGAGCAGCGACGACCACCCCATCAACATCAAAGGGTCAAAAGGGCCGTAGCGCTTCGTCAAGACGTTGGACACCGCGAACGCGAAGGCTGCCCCGACCACAAGCAGCAGCGGAAGCGCGTTTGCCGACAGGCCAGGCCCCGCTGCCAAGACGACCACGCCGACGAATGCAAGCACCACTCCGGCGGACGTGGTGAGAGACGGCCTCTCCGCGAGCAGCGGCCAGGCTAACAGGACGGTGAAGGGCGTGGCGAGTTGATATGCGACGGCCGACATGCTTCCCGAGCCGAGCCCAAGGCCAACATAGAAGAGCCCGAAGTTCAGTCCACCAAAGAAAACTGAAATAGCTGCGATAGGGCCCAACTGTTGACGTGTGGGCCGTTTGACGAACGGAATAAGCAGCAGCGCGATGGCCAGGAAGCGCAGCGCGAGGAAGAAGAGAGGCGGAAACTCCATAACGCCCACTTTGATGGCCACGAACTGATAACCCCAGAGCAAGGGAACGGCCACCGCGCAGATGATCTGGATGGCAGACATGGCATTCTTCCTTTAAAGACCATTTGGTCTAGATATAGACGCGCCAATCGCGGAGGCCTCGATGGGTTGTCTACCCAATGAAGCGGTCGAGAAGAGCGTCAACGGTGGCTTGCGACGTGTTCCGTGTCGGTGCCGTTTTGCCGACGACTCGCAGCCCCTCGACGAAACAGACGAGAATTCGGGCGGCACTTGAGGGCTCAACACCATTGGCCAGCTTGCCCGCCGCCTTCGCACAGGAAAGTGCATCAGCCAGCCTGGCCTCCATGGCTTCGAAAAAGCGCCCGATGCGACGATCAACGTCAGCATCATGGCCAGCCAGTTCCATGGCTGTGGCCACCAGCAGGCATCCGCGCCGACCATTGGCACCGCTCGTGCGGTCAACGTAGCCGGCAAGGAAGGCCCGCAGGCCGTCGACCGGCTCTCTGCGAGGGTCGAGTTCGATGTCCATCCGTGTCAGGGCATCGGCAACGTAGCGATCAAGCGCACGCAGGAAGAGCGAGTGCTTGTCACCGAAAGCGGCGTAAAGGCTGCCACGCGAGAGCTTTGTCGCACGAAGAAGGTCCGGTAGCGCCGTGGCGTGATAGCCGCGCGACCAGAACACACCCATCGCACGTTCGACAGCGGCTTCCGTGTCGAAACTTCGGGGGCGGCCACGAGGCGACTGCACGGGGGTTTGGCTGCGCATTGGCGATATATGGACCAAATGGTCTTTAAATCAATGACCATATTGAGTCATCGCTACCGGCAGTAAGTCCGGCCATGTCTGCTATGCCTCCGAAAGCGGTAAATCCAGGGCAGCCGATGCCATTGCTGAGGGCGCGAAGATTAAAGGATTACAATCAATTAGCTGCCTTGGGATGGATATCTGCCTCCAAGCAGTATCCTGTTGAAGATTCAGAAGGCCCCGCCGCCGGCGCCGATGTTCTGGCCGGTCACCCAGCGCCCAGCATCGCTTGCGAGGAACACGGCGATGTCGGCGATATCTTTCGGGTCGCCGATACGGTTGAACGGCGACATCGCCGCAGCGCGGTCGCGGTAGCGATCCTGCATCATGTCGGTCTCGGTCGGTCCCGGCGAGACGACGTTGGCGGTGATACGGCGCTTGCCGAGCTCCTAGGAAAGGCAACGCACGAACTGTTCCACCGCTCCCTTGCTGCCGAGGTAGAGCGACTGATCGGGGAAGAACATCCGGGTTCCCCCGGTGGAGACAACGACAATGCGTCCGTCGTCCCTGAGGCGCCGCGCGGCTTCCTTCAGCGTAAAGAAGACGCCTTTGGTGTTGGTATTGAAGATCCGGTCATAGTCTTCCTCGGTGCAGTCCACGAACAGCTTGACCATGATGTCGGCAGCGCTCGCGACGACGATGTCCAAAGGACCGATCTTCTGCTCCGTCTCGTCGAACAGGCGGACGACCTCCGTGGGCTGCGAGAGGTCGGCTTTAACGGCCACACCCTTTCCGCCTGCTTCGCCAACGGCCTTCAAGGTTTCGTCCGCGCGCGCTTCATTCTTCACATAGGCGATCGCGACGGTAGCCCCTTCAGCTACCAGTGCCAATGCGATCGCGCGCCCGATTCCGCGCGATCCTCCGGTGACCGGTGCGTTCTTCTTCGCGAGTGACTTCACCATGACTCACCTCCTATCGGCAGATAGATGGCCGGAACCTTAGTCCTCGCGCTTCATCCGCTCTTGGCGGGCAATCTCACGTTCGCTGGGGGACTCGAGCGTCGTGTCGCCAATCTTGATCTCACCCTCTCGCTCGTAATGGCCGACGATCAGGCCATTTTGCGAGACGCGGGACCCCGTCAGCTTGAACGAATGCGGCGCCGAGCCGTCAGCGAACAGCTTTTTGCCGCCGCCAAGCACGACCGGCACCGTGAAGATGCTCATGGCGTCGACCAGGTCATGGGCGAGCAGCGCGTGGACGAGTTCGGTACTGCCCTGGGTGAGGAGGTTCGGGCCATCTTCCTGCTTCAGGCGCTTCACGTCGGCGATGTCGCGCAGGAGCGCCGAGCCCGCCCAGCGAGTATCGACCTCGCCTGAGCGCGAAACCGCGTACTTCTTGATGTCGTTGAACAGCTTGGCGATGCCGCCATGGGGAGCGTCTTCGTCGTAGTAGGGCCAGTACGCGGCGAAAATCTCGTAGGTCTTGCGGCCGAGCAGGAGGTCGAATTTCTCCTTGAAGACGCGGTCGAGCTCTTCGCCGAACTCTTGACTGAAATAGGGCATCACCCAGCCGCCGAACTTGAAGCCCTTGGTCGGATCCTCGATCGCCCCGCCGGGCGCTTGCATGACGCCATCCATGGAAACCATGGCGCCGACGATAATTTTCCGCATGGGTCACTCTCCTTGATCTGACCCTAGGACGAACGGCCCGCTTCCGATCCGACAGGGCACACTATGGCCGTCTCGGCCAGCGGTGAGGTTCAAGCATGCCGGCCATGGCGTAGCATTTTGACCTCATCGTCATCGGGTCGAGTTGCGGGCCCTTGGCTGATCCCCGCAATTAGGCGACATTCGGTCCCCAAACGTCGCAATAGGGGGGAGAAGAAATGCCAGATCAAAGCCGCCGTGGTTTCGTCCGCGTCTCGGGGGCCGCTGCCGCGCTTGGCGCCATGGGCCTGTCGGGCCGTGCCGGGGCGCAAGGGGCGCCGCCGCTCGAGACCGTCCGCATCGTCACCGGCTTCCCGCCGGGCGGGACGTCCGACACGCTCTGCCGCCGTGTGGCCGAGGGCCTGCGCGGCACCGCTTACACGAAGACGGCGCTGGTCGAGAACAAAGCCGGCGCCGGCGGGCAGATCGCCGTGCAGTCGATGAAGGGCGCAGCGATCGACGGCAGCGTTCTCTTGCAGACGCCGGCCTCGATGCTGATGATCTATCCGCACATCTACAAGAAGCTCGCCTATGACGCTTTCGCCGACGTGACGGCGGTGACGCTTGCCTGTACGTTCGACTTCGGCTTCGCGGTCGGTCCCGCCGTGCCCGAGAATGTAAAGACCCTTCCGCAGCTCCTGGAATGGTGCAAGGCGAACCCCGACCGGGCCAACTACGGCTCGCCGGCGGCGGGTTCGGTGCCGCACTTCATCGGTGTGCTGCTCGGCCAGGCGGGCGGCGTCGACCTGAAGCACGTCGCCTATCGCGGCACACAGCCCGCCATCCAGGACATGGTCGCCGGCCAGATCCAGGCGGTGTCGGGGCCGGTCGGCGAGTTCACCCAGCACGTCAATGCCGGCAAGGCGCGCTTCCTCGGCGTGTCGGGTGCCGCGCGCAGCGGCTTTGCGCCCGGCGTGCCGACCTTCGCCGAGCAGGGCTACAGGGAGCTGGTGTTCTCCGAGTGGTTCGGCTTCTTCGCGCCCGGCGGCACGCCGGCGCCGGTCGTTCAGCGCGCCAACGGCGCCCTGCGTACGGCACTCGCGCAAAAGGACGTGGTCGACGGCCTCGCCGTCATGGGCCTCGAAGCCAAGTCCTCGACGCCCGAGGAGCTCGCGAGCCTCCTGAAGGAGAGCTACGACCGATGGGGCCCGATCGTGAAGAAGATCGGCTTCACTGCCGACTCCTGATCGTCAGACCCACTGCGCGCGGGGCCCGCGCATCGCTGGTCGCTGACACACCTGTCATCCCGAGCGTCCCTTCGGCAAGCTCAGGAGAGGGATCTCCCGCGAATGGCGCACTATGCGTCGCTCGCAGGAGATCCCTCGCTACGCTCGGGATGACAGTCGCGACTCACCTTCCACGTTGCTTTCCTGCATCGCGGCCATCAGCTGCTTGCCGAACCGCTCGTTGTGCAGCCGCGCCTCGGTGGCGGCGCGCTCGGGATCGCGCTCGACAAGCGCGTCCGCCAGTGGCCGATGATGTTCGATGACCTGCAGCCAGTCGTCGGGCTCGTTGTAGAGATTGGTGCTGGCGATGTAGAGCCGCACTTGCTGCTCGACCTGGCGATACTGCTCGGCAAGCCGCGTGTGGCCCGCGAGATCGACGATGGTGCGGTGGAAGGCAAAGTCGGCCTTGTTGATGTCGTGTACGCGTCCGCGTCGGCAGGCGGCGGCGAGTGCCGCCATGGCCTCGTTCACCTTGGTCTCGCCCGCGTCGGTCAAGCGCTCCGCCGCGATCCGCGACGCCAGGCTCTCCAGGCTGCCCCGCAGCGTCCAGAGTTCCCAGATGTCCTGCGCCGACAGCGCCACGACCTGCCAACCGGTGTAGGGGATCTGCACCACAATGCCTTCCGACGCCAGCCGATGCAGTCCCATGCGCAGCGTCGCGCGCGCGATGCCAAGTTGCTCGGCGAGCGGGGTCTCTGTTAGCCGCGCGCCAGGCTTCAGGGCGCCCGACAGGATGTGCTCGCGAAGGCTGAGCGTCGCTTGAGCTTCGGTTGACAGGCGGGCGAGGGGACGAAGCGCCGTTTTTTGCATGAGCGGATTCTCACCTCGATGGAACGATCAAAACTTCAGCCCTGCCAAGTGCAGGGAACGGGCATCTTGCAAGACAAGGCAGGAATTTCAAACGCTTAGATGGTGTGGCGGTGCACAAATTACCGTCATTATTGCCGATTGACGACAATCGTCAATACGACTTTACTCGTTTTTGTCGAACTGGCCAACGAGGGGGTCGCATGCTTCGGATCAATCGCCGCCAGGCTCTGGCTGGTCTTGCCGCGACGGCGGTGGCGGGCCGCGCGCTCGCCGCGCCATCGACCTTCACCACGAACATGTACGGCGGCCGCTGGGAGAGCACATGGCGCGAGAAGGTGCTGCCGCCGTTCTCCAAGACCATCGGCCGTCCGGTCACGCTCGACATCGGGTTGGGCGCGCGCTGGGTCTCGAACTTCCGCGCCGCCGGCAAGGACAACCCACCGTTCTCCGCCCTGATGCTGAACGAGCGCTACACCGCGATGCTGCGCGACGACGGCTTCTTCGAGAAGCTCACACCAGCCTTGGTGCCCAATCTGGCCGACGTCGTGCCCTCGGCGGTGCTGAAGGACGCCACCGCCGTGACCGGCATGCTGGCACCGCTGGTCATCGCCTACCGCACCGATCTCGTGAAGAAGCCGCCGCGCGGCTGGGCCGATCTCTGGCGCGCCGACCTCAAGGGCCAGATCGGCTTCTACACCATCACCAACTCGGCCGCGGTCATGCTGGCGCTGTGGGCCGCCGAGCATTTCGGCAAGGGTCCGACCGACATCGATACCGCGGTGAAGAAGTTCACCGAGCTGAAGCCGTTCCCGCAGATCGCCTACTCGGCGCAGCTCACGCCGCTCTTGACTCAGGGCCAGATCGCCGTCGCCCCGATCGATCTTGGCGAGATCGTGCCGCTCAAGCAAAAGGGTGTGCCCCTCGACTTCGTCGTGCCCGAGGAAGGCATGATGGTGTTCGACCAGTCCTTCAGCGTGCTGGCGCAGGGCGCCGACAAGGCCGCGGCCGCGAAATACCTCGACTATGTGTTGAGCCCCGAGATCCAGCTGTTCATGGCCAAGGAATGGCTGATCGCGCCGACAAACGGCAAGGTGCCGTTGCCTGCCGAGCTCGAATCGCTGCCGCTGACCCCTGCCGCCATCGCCAAGGCCAAGCGCTTCGACTGGACCGAGGTCAACAAGATCAGCGCCGATCTCGCCTCTGCCTGGACAAAGGCCATCTAAGAGATGTGTGCGCGCAACCACCTCACCCTGAGAGGGTGTGACGGTTTTGGAATGGCCGAGTGGCTCGAACGCCATGCGCGATCCACGCAGCGGTCAGGGCGAGACGGGCTGGGACGCTGCAGCTGCCGGCCGAGCTGGCGAG
>Ga0187894_10000311_pt1 | contig 66021 bp, 76 predicted proteins | sample GBC1701081metaG_FD_136650 | JGI IMG/M metagenome (GOLD analysis project Ga0187894, IMG submission 136650) | White microbial mat communities from a lava cave in the Kipuka Kanohina Cave System on the Island of Hawaii, USA - GBC170108-1 metaG ... | reverse complement strand
GTGGCGTCGGTGCTAGTGCATCGCGCCGGGAATGGTCTGGCGGGAAGGGTACGACGGATTCCGGTCGGGCGCGGGGTTTTTCGCAACAGTCAAAAACGTCAAGGAACTCTGGGCAGGACCGGAAGAATACCCGCCGAGCAGAAGACAGCAGAAGCAGAGAAAGGAACACCGGCCGATCAACGCGCCCGAATCAACTGCCGATTCCGGACGAGGTAACCGGCGACGAACTCGACTCCCCAGTGCGTCAAGAGCTGCGGACTTTGCCTAAAGGACTGGCCGATCAGGTAGGAAAGCACCTGGTGATGGCAGGTCGGCTTGTTGACACTGAGCCCGAGTTGGCCTACCGGCATGCCAAAGTGGCGCAGCGGATGGCGTCCCGATTGCCGGTGACCCGCCAGACCGCTGGTCTGGCCGCGTACCGCACCGGACGATACGCGGAGGCGCTGTCGGAACTGCGGGCGGCGCGGCGGATGTCCGGTTCTCCAGCGTACTGGGCGGTGATGGCCGACTGCGAGCGTGGCCTGGGCCGACCCGAACGGGCCATTGCCATGGCCGGCGCCCCGGAGGTGCGTGCTCTCGACGAAGCCACCCAAGCGGAGATGCGTATTGTCGCTTCGGGTGCTCGGCGGGATCTCGGTCAGGCGGATGCCGCGGTGGTGACGCTGCAAGGACCGGAGCTTGCCGCGGCGGCGGATAAGCCCTGGACCGCGAGACTGCGCTACGCCTACGCCGACGCCTTGCTGGCTATTGGCCGGCGCGACGAGGCCCGAAAGTGGTTCACCCGAGCGGTGGAGGCGGATTTCCAGGAAGAGACGGACGCGGCGGAGCGGTTAGCGGAACTGGACGACGTTAGCTCTGCGCCTCCTGAGCTTCCAGCTGATCCAGCCACCGGTTGATGCCCGCGAGATTGGCCGCGGTGGAGTTGAGCCGTTCGAACTTTCGCTGCACATCGGGTGAGGCTGACCAGGCCGCGTATCGCTGTTTCGTGCGTTCCTGGACCATGGCTACGGCGTGTTCGAGCTCAAGGTGATGGGCCCGGGCTTCTCGCGCCAACTCCACCCACAACCGCAGTTCTTCCTCAGCCCGGTCCAGGGTACTCAGGGTGTCCCGCACCGGGCCAAAGTGGCTGAAGAGCAGTCGGGTCGGCTGAAGCTCGCGGAAGCGCTGAAGCGAGGCGCAGGCAGACTCAAGGTCGAAGTCAGGTGGTGGCGTGGCCGGGCGCACATCCCTAGTCTCCGGCACATACACCCCAGCGGCGTCGCCTACGTAAAGGTCACCGGTGGCCTCATCCAGCAGCGCGACATGGTGCTGGGCATGTCCTGGGGAGTAATAACCGCGCAGGATACGCCCACCACCCAGGTCGATCGAATCCGTCTCGGCTAGGGCGCGAACCCGGGCCGAGTCCACCGGCCGCAGCGGGCCGAACACCTCGTCAAGCAACGTCCCGAAGACCCGGCGGGCGCTGCGCATCAACCGTTCCGGATCCACCAGATGCCGCGCGCCACGCTCGTGCACCACCACCTCGGCGGTGGGAAAGGATTCGGCCACGTCCCCAACTCCGCCGGCATGGTCCAGGTGAACATGCGTGACCACGATGGTGGCCAGGTCGTGTGGTCCGACTCCGAGCGAGGCGAGCGCCTCGCGTATCACCGGAGCGGAGTAAGCTGTCCCGGTTTCCACCAAGCAGGGACGTTCTCCCGTGATGAGGTAACTGGCAGTGATCCCGGTATATCCCCCCATCTGGGTGTCGATGGCATAAACCCCCTGGCCCAGATGGACGATGGCAGGGTTTGCCCCACTCTCGCGTGCGGTCATCATTTGTTTGCTGCTCTCCTTTGGCTGCCCCAGGCTGAGCGGGATGCTCTTCCCGCGACGCTATCGCACGCCCGCACCCCGTACTATGGCTTCATGACAGCAAGCTCTGACGACGGATCGGTTGTGGCAGCTAGGCCAGACCACCGAGACCATAATCCTCATGACATCGATCCAGTCTCTTTGGCGGATCTGGGACGTCGCGACGTGGCTGAGCATGAGCTAGCCGCCGGGGAAATCAGCGGAAATGGCGAGGAGCTGGCAGGCTCCGATGAGCACTCGGAGGGTGAGCTCGCCGATTATCTCGACGGGCTGAGCTGGGAACCTAGCGGTGATGCCCGAGTGGACGCCGCTGTGGCCCGGATTTCTTCTCTTCCCGGCGCGGCTACCGACGATCACGTTGCCATCTACGAGGACGCTCACCGGCAATTGCGAGACGCCCTGGCGGATTTAGAGAACAGCGATCCGGATGACGCCGCGTAGTCGACTAGGGCCGAGAATGGTGCGAATGCTCCGTGACCAACGACGCTGAACGGGCTATGTTACTGGTGGCCCATCCGGGTCGCCCCGCCGCGGTGCAGAGTGCTCGTCTGGTAGCCGACCGGTTGACCGAGGTTGGGATCGCGGTGCGGGTTCTGCCCAGCGAAGCGGCCGAGTTGGCGTTGCCGGGAGCGCGACTGTCGCCTCATGCCCAGCCGGCTGAGGGTTGTGAGCTGATCGTGGTCTTCGGCGGTGACGGCACCCTGTTGCGGGGCGCTGAGCTGGCTCGGGCTTCGGATACTCCAATCCTAGGAGTGAATCTCGGCCGTATCGGTTTCCTGGCCGAAGCGGAACGAGACGACGTGGCCGAGGTGGTCGATCGGATTGTGACGCGGCGGTATGAGATCGAGGAGCGCATGACAGTCGACGTCCTGGTGCTTCTCGAGGGCACGGTCCAGGCCCGTCATTGGGCGCTGAACGAGGCTTCGGTTGAGAAGTCATCCCGGCAGCGCGTGCTGGAGGTGGCCGTCGAGATCGATGGGCAGCCATTGTCTCGGTGGGGATGCGATGGTGTCATCTGCGCTACCCCCACCGGGTCCACGGCGTACGCCTTCTCCGCGGGCGGGCCAGTGGTCTGGCCAGAGGTAGCCGCGTTATTGGTGGTTCCCATCAGTGCGCACGCGCTGTTTACTCGGCCGTTGGTGGTTTCACCACATTCGGTGATCGCGGTGGATATTCAGCATCACACTTTAGACGGAGTGTTGTGGTGTGACGGCCGTTGGACCACTCAGCTGCCTGCTGGCGCCAGGGTTGAAGTGCGCCAAGGCGCCCAGCCGGTGCGACTAGCCCGGTTGCGTTCGTTATCGTTTCCTGATCGTCTGGCAGCGAAGTTCGCCTTGCCAATTTCTCGCGCCGACAAGCAGTAGAGTCAAGCTGTGCTGGAAGAAATACGTATCCGGGGGCTCGGCGTCATCGACGACGCTGTGCTGGAGCTCTCGCCTGGGCTGACTGTGGTGACCGGCGAAACCGGCGCGGGCAAGACCATGGTGGTGACCGGGCTGGGGTTGCTCTTCGGTGGGCGCGCCGATGCCGGGTTGATACGTCCGGGAACAGCGCAAGCCCTGGTGGAGGGGCGTATTGTCATGCCTGCGGATAGCCCAGCGATCCAGCGGGCCGTGGACGCTGGTGCTGAGCTGGAGGACGGTGTCCTGCTAGCGAGCCGGGCTGTGTCGGCCGAAGGGCGGTCCCGTGGCTACCTCAGCGGGCGCTCTGTGCCGGTCGGGTTGCTTGCCGACCTTGCCGAGGACCTGGTCGCCGTGCACGGCCAGGCTGACCAACAACGCCTGCTCCGGCCGGCCCGGCAGCGGGCCGCGCTGGATCAGTACGCCGGGTCGGCGGTGACTGAACCCTTGGACCGATATGCCGAAACGTATCGCCGGTTACAGGAGATCTCCCGGCAACTGGCTGAGCTCGTTCATCGTGCCCGAGATCGGGCCAGTGACGCTGATTTCCTCCGGTTTGGGCTGGACGAGATCGCTAAGATAGCACCTCGGCCAGGCGAGGATGATGAGCTGGCCGTGGAGGCTGAGCGGCTCAGCCATGCTGACGCGTTGCGCAGTGCCGCGACGGTCGCCCATGAATCCCTGCTGGGTGATCCGGCTGCCGTAACCGCCGCGGACGCGGCCGGATTGATCGGAACCGCGCACGCCGCACTAGAGCAAGCCCGCCAGCATGACGCTGCCCTGGCCGAGCTGGCCGACCGGTTGGCCCAGATCAGCTACCTGCTCTCCGATGTGGCCAGCGAACTGGCCTCCTACACCGCTGGCATCGAGGCCGACCCGGTTCGGCTGGCCGCGGCGCAGGAACGCCAAGCAGTGCTGGCTGGGCTCCGGCGCAAGTACGGCGCGGACATGACCGAGGTGCTAGCCTGGGCGGAACGCGCGACCATACGGCTGGCCGAGTTGGATGGCGTTGACGACTGGCTCGATGAACTGGTCGCGGATCGGGAGAAGCTGGGTACTGAGCTGGCCGCGATGGCTGGAGAAATCTCGATGGCCCGGCAGAACGCGGCGCAACGCTTCGCCGCGGCTGTCACCGCGGAGCTGGCTGCGTTGGCCATGCCGCATGCCCGTGTCACCGTCGCGGTAACTCAGACGCCGCTCCCGTCGGTGCCAAGTGCCCCCTCGGATTCGGGGCAGGCTTCCTCCGCTGAAGCACTGGCTACGGATATCGCCGGGCTCGAAGTGGACGGACGACTGCTGGTGTATGGGTCTACTGGCGTCGATGAGGTGGAAATCCTGCTGGCCGCCCATCCTGGCGCTCCCGCCCGGCCTTTGGCCAAAGGTGCTTCCGGTGGTGAGCTTTCCCGGATTATGCTTGCGGTGGAGGCGGTTTTCGCCGGCGCGGATCCGGCGCCGACGTTTGTTTTCGACGAGGTGGACGCCGGGGTCGGTGGTAAGGCCGCGGTGGAGGTGGGACGGCGGCTGGCTCGGCTGGCCCGCACCGCCCAAGTTCTCGTGGTCACTCACCTTCCGCAGGTCGCCGCCTTTGCCGATCGCCACCTGCTGGTCGAGAAAACCTCCGATGGCCGGGTGACCAGCAGCGGGGTGATCACCTTGGACGAGCCGTCCCGACTGCGCGAATTGTCACGCATGCTCGCAGGATTGGAAGACTCCGCCCTCGCCCGTGCCCACGCCGAGGAACTCCTCGCCACCGCCCGTGCTGCAAAAAACGAGGCTGAAAGGTGAACCGCACTGGACGAAATGAATTCTGAAGCCGAGCGTCGTGGTCTACGCTACTGCTGACCGTACCGGCAACCGAGGCAAGGAGTTTGGGTAGGTGCCGCCGAGCTCGGTGTTTTGTCGGGGTTAGGCTGGGCTGGTTCGGGGTTGTGTCGTGCTGGTGAATCGTTGTCGGGCTGCTTGTCGGGATACTCCCAGGGCTACCGCGATCTGGTTCCACGACCTGCCATGGGCGCGGGCGAGTTGCACGGCTTCTTGTAACCGGACCTCGTCTGCTCGTACCGCCTCAGAAGAAGCCGCGATCTCGCGGAGATCACCGGTGTGGTCGACCTCGACGGTTTCTGGGTCCAGCATGTCAGCGAGCTGGGCAAAGTGCTGCACGGCCTGCTCGATCTGTTCATCCGTGTGTCGCATCGTGATCACCTGTTCATCCAAGAAGCCGGTAGAACTTAGACCGTAACGGCATGGCGTGGATGACGACCGGGTCGTCCCCCTCGATGTCCCGCTTGGCAGCGAGCTTCAAGGCCGGCAATCGCTACTGTGCTAGCCCTTTTAAAATCTTCCGCGGCAGGACCGGGACCAAGGTACGCCAGTGCCCCCCGAATAGGTTTCCGTTCAGCGGAAAGCGTGTCTGGCTGTTCATTGACTGTAGCGGCACTCTGGCCGAAAAACTTCGCCAGGGCTTGCTGCACCAGCTCGTCGGGAGAAACATCCGACTTGCGAGCACGCTGGGTACGCTGAATGACAAACTTGTCATCCAACCGGACTGTTAGCGATGTCATGCTTGCAGCGTAGTTGATTATTTCAACAGCCTAACGTCAACGAATTTTGCTGCCGCGGGGGAGGCGGATGTTTTGAGGCAGTGGTCCTTTGGGGATCGGAACAGTCATTCCCCCGACGGCTCGAAGCCGGTTGTTCAGGCTGGTGACGTCAGCCGGCCGCAGGGCACGGGGAAGTTTCATCAAATGCCGGGGGAGTTTGCGCAATGGCACCTGCCCGTCATCATTGCCCGCTACCACGGTGTGGATGGGCATTTCTCCCGCGATGCGTGTCATGCGGAGTTTTTCGTTCGCCAGCAGGCTGGCCACCCGATGGGGCGCCCCTTCGCCGATCAGCACAATGCCGGGTCGACCCAGCGCGAGGTGCACCGCGTCCTGGTTGCGTGTCACCGCCACTGCGGGAGTGACAGTCCATCCTCGGCGCAGCACGTTGAGCACGGCGGCTGCGGCGCCTGGTTGCCCTTCGATCTGGGTGTACGCCGCGCGCTCGGTGCGTCGCGCGAAGATAATCATTGAGGTGAGCACGCCCGCGAATACGCCGGCCACGGCAAAGGCTATCGGCCGGGACAAGGCGAAACCGAGGGCAACGAACACCCCGAGAACACCTAGCCCTGCCACGATCATGATCAAGGGGACCCGCGGGTCCGCCTTTTTCGTCATGGCATAGGCGGTTCGCAGTTGAGCAAGCCGTCCGGGAGATGCGTCGCGGTTCTTTTTCGTCATGCCAGAAAGAATACTGCCGAGCATGCCCGATTCACAGCCCGCCCATCCCAGGGGGGCCACCGCCTCAGCTTCAGTGTAGCGGTGATCATCGGAGGTTGGGGCTTGTGACGAAAAGTTGGGGATAACTGGGGGAAAAATTCGCTGGGGATAACCTGGCCACCCCGATGACCGAATCGGAATTGCTCATTGAGCCGCCACGGCTTGCGCATAGAGCCGGCCGGCGCGGTAGGACGAGCGCACCAACGGCCCGGCCATGACCCCGAGGAAACCAATGACTTCGGCGTGTTGGCCCAGCTCGGCGAATTCCGCGGGGTCCACCCAGCGGGCTACCGGATGGTGACGCGGTGACGGGCGCAAATACTGAGTGAGGGTGAGTAGCTCACAGCCGGCATGGTGGAGTTCGCGCATGGTCTGCAGAATCTCATCGCGTTCCTCGCCGAGTCCCAAAATCAGGTTGGACTTGGTTGTCAAGCCAGCTGCGCGGGCTGCTTGCAGCACGTCCAGGGAGCGTTGGTAGCGAAAACCGGGCCGAATCTGCCGGAAGATGCGCGGCACGGTTTCGAGATTGTGTGCCAGCACTTCGGGTTGGGCGGAAAACACCTCGTCTAGCAGCGTTGGGTCGGCATTGAAGTCGGGGATCAACAGCTCTACGCCGATGCCAGGATTGAGGGCGTGGATCTGCCGTACTGTCTCCGCGTACAGCCAACCCCCGCCGTCCGGCAGATCGTCCCGGGCCACTCCGGTGACCGTGGCGTATTTCAGGCCCATGGATCGCACCGACTGGGCTACCCGAGCGGGTTCGTCGCGGTCCAGCGGGGCTGGTTTGCCGGTGTCGATCTGGCAGAAGTCACAGCGCCGGGTGCACACCTCGCCGCCGATGAGAAAGGTGGCTTCCCGGTCTTCCCAGCACTCGTAGATATTGGGGCACCCGGCTTCCTCGCAGACCGTGTGCAGCCCTTCCCGACGCACCAGCTCCTTCAGCTCGGTATAGGCGGAACCCATCTTCGCGCGAGTTTTGATCCATGGCGGCTTGCGCTCGATGGGGGTTTGGCTGTTACGGGCCTCGAGACGCAGCAGCTTTCGCCCTTCTGGCGCGATCACGGTCACGTACTGCTCCTTGATAGCGGGCTGCTGATGGTCACCTGCTTTTAGGATAGGGCACAGATCCATTGTCGGGGTGAGAGACAATGGTTCGGTGAGCGCACGCGATATCGTCCTGCTCGGCAGCACCGGCTCGATTGGCGCCCAAGCCATCGATGTGGTCTGCCGTAACCCGGACCGGTTTCGGGTGGTGGGTTTGGCCGCAGGGGGTGAGCGGGTGGATCTGCTCGCTCGCCAAGCCATGGCCCTGGGTGTTGAGGTGGTGGCGGTGGCTCGCGCGAACGCGGCGCGAGAAATACGAGAGGCTTGCGAGGCCGTGGCCGCATCCCAGGGGCTGCGCGCCGGCCAGTTCGCTACCCCGAAGATTGTGGCCGGACCGGACGCGGCCGCTGAACTCGCTGGGTGGCCGTGCGACGTAGTCCTCAATGGCATCACTGGCTCGATCGGATTGGCCCCGACACTGGCGGCGCTGGCCGCTGGCCGCACGGTGGCGTTGGCGAACAAGGAATCGTTGATCGTGGGCGGTTCGTTGGTCAAAGCCCAGGCCAAGCCGGGGCAGATCGTGCCCGTGGACTCGGAACATTCGGCCTTGGCTCAGTGCTTGCGCGGCGGCCGGGCCGACGAGATACGCCGGCTCATCGTGACCGCCAGCGGTGGTCCGTTCCGGGGTTACACTCGGCAGCAGCTGGCCGGGGTGACCCCGGCCCAAGCCCTGGCTCATCCCACCTGGAATATGGGGCCGGTGATCACTGTCAACTCGGCGACCTTGGTCAACAAGGGCCTGGAGGTCATCGAGGCTCACCTGCTGTTTGATGTGCCATTCCAGGATATCGAGGTGGTTATTCACCCTCAATCGGTGGTGCATTCCATGGTCGAGTTCGCCGACGGGTCTACGCTGGCGCAAGCCAGCCCACCGGATATGTGCCTGCCCATTGCGGCAGCGCTGGCGTGGCCGGATCGTGTGCCCAACGTCGCGCCCGCCTGCGACTGGACGCAGAGCAGTTGCTGGGAGTTCTTCCCGCTCGACGAACAAGCTTTCCCCGCGGTTCAACTCGCCCGGCAGGTTGGCGCTGCCGGTGGCGTCGCGCCGGCGGTCTACACTGCGGCGAATGAGGAATGCGTCACCGCCTTCCTCGTCGGTCGGCTGCCGTTCCTCGGCATCGTGGATACGGTGGCTCAGGTCGTCGCCGACCATGAACCAGCGAACCAGATCGGGAGCACGCCGTCGTTGGCGGATGTTCTCGCGGCGCAGAATTGGGCTCGGGCTCGGGCCCGCCAGCTGTGCGCGTCAGCCACGGTTGGCAGCCCGAATATAAGGAGCGCGCTATGACCTTAGCCGTGGTGGGCTATATCGCGTTTGCCGTTATTCTCCTGGTGTCGGTCGTTCTTCACGAGGCCGGGCATTATGTGGCCGCGCGGAAATTCGGGATGAAAGCCACCGAGTTTTTCGTGGGTTTTGGACCGAAGCTGTGGTCGTTCCGACGGGGGGAGACTGAGTACGGCGTCAAGGCGATCCCCGCCGGCGGCTACGTGCGGATTACCGGTATGACCCAGCTGGACGAGGTAGCCCCAGCGGACGAGCGTCGCGCCTTTTATCGGCAGCCGGCGTTACGGCGGGCCGTAGTGCTCAGCGCCGGTTCGGTGGTTCACTTCCTCATTGCTTTCGTGCTGTTCGCGTCCGTCCCCATGATCCTGGGCCGGGCTGCCGCGTCGCTCACTGTGGACGGGATTTCGCCATGCGTGGCGTCCACGCTGGGAGAGCCCTGCGGCTCTACTTCCGAACCATCTCCGGCCGCTGCCGCCGGGTTGCGGAAAGGGGACGAGATCGTCTCGTTGAACGGCGCTCGGATTTCCAGTTGGCCGGCGCTCGTCACCGTGATTCGCGCCGCCGGAGGAGGCACAGTAGATCTGGTGGTGCGACGGAACGGCCGGGAAGTTACTCTTACGCCCCGACTTGTTGTCCAGGAGCGTCGTGCCACGGCCGATCCAGCGCGAGTAGAGCGAGTGCCGGTATTGGGAGCTATCCCCACGATTGTGATGGAACGTTCCGGTCCGCTGGCAGCTCTCGGTGGGGCCAGCTCGGACTTGGGGAACGCTGTCGTGGACAGTTTTCAGGGCCTTGCCGCGATTCCCGCGGCCATTCCAGACCTGTTCCAGCAGACCGTAGGAGGACAGGAACGTTCCGCTGATGGGCTGATCGGGTTGGTCGGCATTGCCCGGGTCGGTGGGGATGTGCTCGGCGCCGAGTTGCCACTGGCCGAGCGGGTGGGGCAGTTCGGGCTGCTCATGGCCAGCCTCAATGTGTTCATCGGAATTTTCAACCTGCTGCCATTGCTGCCGCTCGACGGCGGCCATCTCGCGATCCTCGCCTTCGAAGAAACCCGCAAGCGGGTTTACCGCCTCTTCGGCCGCACGGACCCAGGCCGGGTAGATTTGGCCAAGCTGCTGCCGGCGGCATACTTATTTTTGTTCCTGCTCATGGTGTTGACCTTGTCATTGGTAGCAGCCGATATCACCAACCCGCCGTCGATATGACTATGACGTCGGTTCCCCTTTCCGCGGAAGGAGGCGCAATGGCGGTTTCGCTGGGGATGCCTGCTCCTCCTCCTGCTCCGGTTGCGCCGCGCCGCCGCTGCCGCCAGATCAAGCTTGGCCACACCGACCGGGCGGTGCTGGTGGGCGGGGACGCTCCGGTCTCGGTGCAGTCGATGACCACCACCAGGACCGCTGACATTAACGCGACCCTGCAACAGATCGCCGAGCTCACCGCCGCGGGTTGCCAAATCGTACGCGTTGCCGTGCCCAATCCTGAGGACGCGCAGGCGCTGCCGATTATCGCCCGCAAGTCCCAGATTCCGGTGATCGCGGACATCCACTTCCAGCCCCGGTACGTGTTTCAGGCCATTGACGCGGGTTGCGCCGCGGTGCGGGTGAACCCCGGCAATATCAAACAGTTTGACGACAAGGTAAAAGAGATTGCTAAAGCAGCCAACGACGCTGGCATTCCTATCCGGATCGGGGTTAACGCCGGTTCGCTAGATAAGCGGCTATTGGAGAAATATGGCCGTCCCACCGCTGAGGCACTGGTGGCCTCCGCGTTGTGGGAATGCTCCCTGTTCGAGGAGCACGACTTTCGCGACATCAAAATCTCCGTCAAGCACCATGACCCGGTGATCATGATCAATGCGTACCGCCAGCTGGCGGAACGCTGTGATTACCCCTTGCATTTAGGGGTGACCGAAGCTGGACCGGCATTCCAAGGCACTATCAAATCCGCGGTGGCTTTTGGCGCGCTGCTTGCTGAGGGCATTGGGGACACCATCCGGGTTTCGCTATCCGCCCCGCCGGTGGAAGAGGTCAAGGTCGGCATCCAGATCCTGGAGTCGTTGGGCCTGCGAGAGCGCGGGTTGGAGATTGTCTCCTGCCCGTCGTGCGGCCGGGCCCAGGTGGACGTCTATACTCTCGCCGAGGAAGTGACCGCTGGCTTAGCCGGGCTTGCCGTGCCATTGCGGGTGGCGGTCATGGGTTGCGTGGTCAATGGTCCTGGCGAGGCCCGAGAAGCTGATCTGGGAGTGGCCTCCGGCAACGGCAAGGGACAGATCTTCGTCAAGGGCCAGGTGATCAAGACCGTGCCCGAGTCGCGGATCGTGGAAACCCTCATCGAAGAGGCCATGCGGCTGGCCGACGATATGCGGGGCGCTGACCTACCGTCCGGTTCCCCCCAGGTGTCGATTTCCTGATGCCGGACGCTGATGCCGTGCGGGTTCTCGACCACCGCCACCTGCTCGATGCCCTTGCGCTATTGCGTCGCGATCCCATCACGAATGTGTTCGCGGAGGCTCGGCTACGTGGCGGTGGCTGGAGCGCTGGACGGTCAGGCGCCCAGGTGTGGGGTTATTTCTCGCACCGTCGATTAGCGTCGCTCTGCTATGCCGGAACCAACCTGGTGTTGGCGGAAGCCGCGCCCCAGGCGGTGCGATGCTTTGCCCAGCACGCCCGCCGCGCCAGCCGGCATTGCTCCTCCATTATGGGGCCAGCAGAGCCCACGGCCGAGTTCTGGCATCTGATCGAGCCGATGTGGGGTCCGGCCCGAGACATTCGTCCCTGCCAGCCGCTTCTGGCAATCCGCGCGCTGTCGCCCACGGTGGCCGCGGACCCAGCGGTGCGGTTGGTTCGGCCGGATGAGTTGGACGTGGTGCTCCCCGCATGTGTCGCCATGTTCTCCGAAGAAGTGGGGGTTCCTCCCATGACAGGCGACACGGATTTCAGATATCGCAACCAAGTGGCTGAGTTGATTCGAGCCGGCCGGTCATTCGCTCGGATCGAGGATGGTCGGGTACTCTTTAAAGCGGAAATTGGGTCGGTCACACCTGAGGCTTGCCAGATCGATGGGGTGTGGGTGCCCGCTGACCTGCGTGGGCGAGGGTTGTCCCCGGGTGGTGTAGCGGCAGTGGTAGCTCACGCGTTGCGTAGTATCGCCCCAGCGGTGTGCCTGTATGTGAACGCGGACAACACGCCCGCAAGGGCGACCTACCAACGGGTCGGGTTCGCGGAAGCCGGCGCGTTCATGTCCGTGCTGTTTTGAGCATAGTGACATAGTGCGTGCTGGCCGTACTCGGCTCAGCGGGCTAAATTCGCTGGCTAAGAAATATAGGAGAACTGGAGGGCATGTGACATGGTGGGGCCAGGGGCGCGGTTCCTGGACTCGGATTAATGTTCTTCTCAGGGCACTCGGCAACCGGACCGTCCCCGGAGAGGGCTCTAGTTTCTGGGAAGGATAGCTCGTGGAGCGCGGACTGACCGTCCTGGGCGGTTGGAGACGTCGCCGGTCGTTAGCGCGGCGCGTCGAACAGCTGCTGGCCTGCGCGCGTTTCGGCCTGTCGCTGTGTCCCGCGGCCCATCCGGTAGGCGCTCTGTGCTCGTGCGATCGGGTGGGCTGTCCATTACCTGGCATGCATCCACTGTCGCCGGCTTGGCAGGCGGAGGCTGCCACCGATCCCGAGCAGATTGCCGCCTGGTGTCAGGACTATCCGCGCGCGAACTTTGTCTCGCCCACCGGGATTGTCCATGACGTGCTGGATGTGCCCGCGCCGGTGGGCATGCTCGCCTTGACTTGGATAGCCCAGCGTGGATCAGCTGTGGGACCGGTCGCTGCTAGCGGCGACCGGTTTGTGTTCTTCACCACAACACGTGGCACACCCGAGAATGAGGACGAGTACTGGCCCAGTGTGCTGGACTGCCGGCCGGAGACCATTGACAAACATCCCGGATTACGGTGGCATTGCCGCAATAGCTACGTGCTCGTTCCCCCGTCAGTGCTGCCGCTCGGCGAATTCGTGCGCTGGGTGCGTCCGCCTTCCCGGCCGCTGCCTGACCCGCTTCGAGTGCTCGAGGTGCTCGTCGACGCCTGCGACGTCACCTATCACTGAGCCAACACCCCTATCCGGGCGACTTCTTCCGTGAGGATGTCAACGCCGGAGTGGGTGACCAACACGGTGTGTTCGAATTGAGCGCTGCGTTTGCCGTCCTTGGTGACCACGGTCCACTCGTCGTCCCATACCCAGTAGTCGCACGTGCCTAGCGTCAGCATGGGCTCGATGGTAAAGGTCATGCCAGGCTCCATGACGGTGGTGGCTTCAGGATCGTCGTAGTGGGGGATTACTAGCCCTGAGTGGAAGGCCGTGCCAATGCCGTGTCCGGTGAACTCCCGGACTACGCCGTAGCCGAACCGCTTGGTGTAGGATTCGATGACCCGGCCGATGACATTGATCTGGCGTCCTGGCGCAACCGCCCGGATGCCCCGCATCAGAGCTTGTCGGGTTCGCTCCACCAATAGCCGGGACTCCTCATCGACCTCACCCACCTCGAACATGGCGCTAGTATCCCCGTGTACTCCATTCAGATACGCGGTGACGTCCACGTTGACGATGTCGCCGTCGCGGAGCATTGTCGAGTCCGGGATGCCGTGGCAGATCACTTCGTTGATTGAGGTGCATAGGGACTTGGGGAACCCCTTGTAGCCGAGTGGAGACGGATAGGCGCCATGGTCGCAGAGGAACTCGTGACCAATGCGGTCCAGTTCGTTTGTGACGACACCGGGGGCAACGTGCCGGCCGACTTCGGCAAGGGCCTGAGCCGCGAGCTGTCCCGCCGCGCGCATCCGTTCGATGATCTCGGCGGAGTGAACTGTGCTTCCCGTGGTACGGGAAGGCCGCCTCTTGCCGACGTATTCCGGTCGCGGGATCCAGGCGGGTACCTCTCGTGTGGCGGAAAGCCTGCCGGGAGCTAGCTGTGTCATAGTTACTAGTCTACCGAAGCGGGTGAGACAAGATCCGAACACGCAGGTCAATGGTAGGAGTGCTCGGGTCCTGGGTAGGCGCCGGAGGCGACGTCTTCGGCGTACCGCTTGCTTGCATCGCTGAGGATGCCGCGAAGATCGGCATAGCGTTTGACGAACCGTGGTCCAGGAGCTGGTGTCAGCCCTGCCATGTCTTGCCAAACCAGAACTTGGGCGTCACAGGAACGGCCGGCGCCAATGCCGATGGTGGGGATCGGCAGACTCGTGGTGATTTTTTCTGCCAGTTCCGCCGGGACCACTTCCAGTACCATCGCGAATGCCCCGGCCTCCGCGAGGGCTTTAGCATCGGTCAGCAGTGCCTCGGCGGCTTCACCGCGTCCCTGCACCCGATAGCCACCCAGCACATGCACCGACTGCGGGGTGAGACCCAGATGCCCCATGACCGGAATGCCCGCGTCAACCAGCGTCCGCACTTGGGGGACGACTCGGGCGCCGCCTTCTAGCTTCACTGCATGGGAATGGCTCTCCTTCAGAAAGCGCGCGGCGGTAGCCAGGGCTTGGGCTGAAGATGCTTGGTAAGAACCAAATGGCAAGTCGGCGACGACCATGGCCCGCTTGGTAGCTCGGACGACCGCGCCGACCAGGGGCAGCATGTCGTCCACGGTCACCGGCAGGGTGCTGTCATAGCCGTAGACGACGTTGCTCGCGGTATCGCCGACGAGTAACACGGGGATGCCCACCTCGTCGAATACCGTCGCGGTGAGAGCGTCGTAGGCGGTGAGCATGGGCCAGCGCTCGCCCCGATGCTTGGCCGCGGCTAGGTCTTGGACAGTGACCCGCCGGTGGTTTCCGCTGCCGGGGTACAACGAGACGGTTTGTTTCAACGTGGGAACAAGCGAAATCGGCATGTCGCTCTCCGCATCTCGTAGCGCCTAGGGGCGTCTCCGGATAGAAGAATCCTCCCACATGTCGGCGAGTGTCGGACGTTTTACGGTAGCGGATCCTCGGGAGTGGCGTCCTCGCCCGGCGCCCCCGGTTCCGCGACCGGCCGCTCGGTGCGATGTTCTGGCGCGAGTTCGCGCCACCAATTGGTGATGGGCAATCGCCGGTCCCGTCCGAATGCCTTGAGTGTGATCTTTGGTCCCGGTGGATACTGCCGGCGCTTGTACTCCGCGTTATCGACCAAACCCAACACGCGCTCGACAAGATCCGCGGGGAATCCAGCCGCGACGATCTGCTCCCGCCCCAAGTCCTGCTCAACGTAGTTGTCTAGCAGGTCGTCGAGCAGCGGGTACGGGGGGAGCGCATCGGTGTCCAGCTGCCCGGGACGGAGTTCGGCTGAGGGTGGCTTGACGATGGAGTTCTTCGGGATTGGCGGGGTCTCGCCTTGCTCGGCGGCCCGTTGGTTGCGCCACTGAGCAAGTCGCCGTACCAGAGTCTTGGGCACGTCTTTGAGCGGGGCGAACCCTCCCGCGGCATCGCCGTAGAGTGTGGAGTAGCCTACAGCGAGCTCGCTTTTGTTCCCGGTAGCCAGCACCAGGTGGCCGTGCTGGTTAGACAGGGCCATTAGTGTGGTCCCGCGGATCCGGGCTTGCAGATTCTCTTCGGCCAGCCCGGTCAGTGTCAGGCTATCCATCCAGGCTCGGACCATGGGGGCGATCGAGACTATGCGGTGACGCAGTCCAGTGCGCCGGGCTAGCTCAGCGGCATCTGCCAGGGAGTGCTCCGAGGAATACTCGCTGGGCATGGATATTCCGTATACCTGCTCCGGCCCCAGGGCATCGCAGGCAATGACCGCGGTGAGCGCTGAGTCGATACCTCCGGCCAGCCCGAGGATCACGCTGGGAAAGGAGTTCTTGCGCGCATAGTCACGCAGACCGGTGACCAGTGCGGTATAAACCTCGAGCTCATCCGGTAGGTGGGGCGCGATTTTTCCCGCTAAGGGCGGGTAAGGCAGGACGGGTTGGGAAGAGATCACCGTCCGTTTCACCGTTAGGGCATTTCGCGAGCTTGGCGGGGGGGACGGCGCATTTATGGGACGGCCGTTCACGCTCGGCAGATCGAGGTCCACGACCAGGCAATCCTCCACAAATTGGGGCGCCCGGCTGAGCAGGGCGCCGTCCGCGCTCACCACTAAGGAGTCTCCGTCGAAGACCAGCTCATCCTGGCCACCGACGAGGTTGACATAGGCAAGCGGACAGCCGGCTTCCGCGGCCCGCTTACGCACCATATCCAGCCGGATATTGTCTTTGTTCATCTCATAGGGCGAGCCGTTAAGGACGAGCAGCAGGCCGGGGTTGGCCGCGCGGGCTACGGCGACTGGCCCCTTCTCTCGCCACAGGTCTTCACAGATTGCCAGCGCAACGTCTACCCCGTGTACCCGGATAATGCCGAGGGAGTTCCCGGGCACAAAGTAGCGGTACTCGTCGAACACCCCATAGTTGGGCAGATGGTGCTTGGCGGTACGGGCGACGACTCGCCCGTCGTGCAACACCGCGGCGGCATTGAGTGGTGAACCCACGGGCATGCCGAGGCACGGGAGCGCCTGGTCATCGGCATCCAGATAACCCACGACCACCACGGCGGAACCCAGTCCTTCTTTTCGAAGCCGGCGTGCCAGATCAGCGACGGCAGCCCGGGAGGCCGTGAGAAACGAGCGGCGCAACGCCAAGTCCTCCACGGGATATCCCGGAAGTGCCATCTCCGGAAATGCGATCAGGTGGGCGCCCCGATCCACGGCGCAGCGCGTCCACTCCAGAATGTGTTCGGCGTTGCCGGACAGGTCACCCACTGTCAGATTGACCTGACATAGTGCCAGACGTAGCTGTGGCATGAGGGCGAGCTTACCCGCGACTATTTCCGCGCTATCTCTCAGGCTTGCTAGTCACTGGTGCCGCTGTGCGCCGTGGTGACCCCCAGCTGACGGGGTGTCGGCGTCGTCCCTGGACAACATGGCATAAAGAGCCCCGGCGACCGGAACGGGGGGACAGTCGCCGGGGCTAGCGCCACCCGGGGACAGGGGGGTGAGCCGGGTGGGCAGCTTGCTAGCTGATGGGGCTAGTAGCCGGAGGCACAGACTTTTCTCTGGGCATGAGTGGAGTGAAGATTCTGTGCCTTTGCTTATATCTTCATTTGAGCAGGAGAATCGGAAGTGTGATAGCCCTACTGGGGTGGCGAAGGGTGGCGGGGTGTCAAGTGACTTCGAGCCTGCCTGAACTTCAACAGATTCTAACCCGTGAGGATAGCCATGGATAAGCAGCAGGAGTTTGTTCTCCGCACATTGGAAGAGCGGAACATCAGACTTGTCCGGCTCTGGTTCACCGACGTTTTAGGCTTCCTCAAATCAGTCGCGGTAGCCCCCGCCGAGCTGGAGTCCGCCTTCACGGAAGGGATCGGTTTCGACGGCTCCGCTATTGAAGGGTTTGCCCGGGTCTACGAGTCGGACATGCTCGCCAAACCCGACCCGGCGACCTTCCAGCTGCTGCCGTGGCAGGCGGAGTCTTCCGGCGCCGCGCGGATGTTCTGCGACATCCTTATGCCGGACGGCAGCCCTTCCTATGCTGATCCTCGCTACATGCTCAAGCGAGCGTTGGCCCGTGCCGGGCAGGCGGGATTCACCTTCTATACCCATCCCGAGATCGAGTTTTTCCTGTTCGAGCAGAAGCCACTGGCTGGAGCGCTGCCGGTTCCCGTTGATGCCGCTGGTTACTTTGACCACACGCCACATGAAGCAGGCCACGATTTTCGCTGCCAGGCCATCGCCATGCTCGAGAGCATGGGCATCTCGGTAGAGTTCAGCCACCATGAGGGCGGCCCCGGTCAGCAGGAGATCGATCTGCGCTATGCGGACGCGTTGTCTACCGCCGACAACATCATCACCTTTCGCTTGGTCATGAAGGAGGTGGCGTTGCAGCAGGGGGTCTATGCCTCGTTTATGCCCAAACCATTGATGGAACACCCTGGATCGGGTATGCACACGCACTTGTCATTGTTTGAAGGCGATCGGAACATTTTTTACGAGGCAGGAGCGGAATACCAGCTGTCCAAGATCGGTCGGTCATTTATTGCGGGCTTGCTCCGGCACGCCGGGGAGATCACCGCGGTGTCCAACCAATGGGTGAATTCTTATAAGCGGTTGTTCGGTGGTGGTGAGGCGCCTGCTTACGTCTGCTGGGGCCACAATAACCGTTCAGCGCTGGTGCGCGTGCCCATGTATAAGCCGCGAAAAGGGCAAGCTACCCGGATTGAGATGCGGTCGCTGGATTCAGCGTGTAATCCATATCTGGCCTTTGCGGTGGTGCTGGCCGCGGGGCTCAAAGGTGTGACAGAAGAATACGAGCTACCGCCGGGCGCGGAAGACGATGTGTGGTCATTGACTGACGCGGAACGGCGAGTACTGGGGATCTTCCCGCTGCCGGGGAATCTGGCCGAGGCGATCACGCTGATGGAACGCAGCGAGTTGGTCGCGGAAACCCTTGGCGAGCACCTGTTTGATTTCTTCCTCAGAAACAAGCGTCAGGAGTGGGCAGAATACCAACCCCAGGTTACCGAGTTCGAGCGAAATCGCTACCTGCCTATCCTGTGAGACGTCGAATGAAAGCCGCCTTCATTCGAATCAAGTGAACAACTCGTGGAGGCGGGAGATGCCTTCCACGAGATCGTCATCGCTCAACGCGTAGGACAGGCGTAGATAGCCGGGAGCGCCAAAGGCTTCACCGGGCACCACCGCCACTTCCGCCTTGTCCAGAATCAGCTCGGCCAGTTGGGCGGAGCTGTTGGGACGCTGTCCTCGGATTTGGGTACCAAGCAACTCTTTCACCGACGGGTAGGCATAGAACGCGCCCTTGGGCTCGGGACAGGTTATTCCCGGGATGTCATTGAGCATACGCACGATCGTTTGCCGTCGTCGGTCAAACGCTTCCCGCATGGTTGCTACCGCGCTCAGATCTCCGGAAACGGCTGCCAGCGCGGCGACCTGGGCCACATTACAGACATTGGAGGTGGCATGGGACTGGAGGTTGACGGCAGCCTTGATCATCTCGGGAGGACCGATCAACCAACCCACTCGCCATCCGGTCATCGCGTACGTCTTGGCCACCCCGTTGATCACGAGACAACGGCCGGCCAATTCCGGCGCCTCCACCGGCATGGAGGAGAACTTGGCATCGCCATAAACCAGGTGCTCATAGATCTCGTCGGCGACCACCCACAACCCGGCCTCCACCGCCCATTGACCGATCGAGGCAACGTGCTCCCGCGGGTATACCGCCCCGGTCGGATTGGCGGGGGAGACAAAGGCCAGAGCCTTGGTTCGGGCGGTGCGGGCCGCTTCCAGCTGGGCCACGCTGGCCAGATAACCGGTGGATTCATCGGTCATCACTGTCACCGGAATTCCTCCCGCTAACCGGATGGCCTCGAGGTAGGTATTCCAGTACGGCGTGGGCAGGAGCACCTCGTCCCCTGGATCCAGTAGGGTGGCGAAGGCTTGGTAGAGCGCTTGTTTGCCTCCGTTGGCAACCAGCACCTGGGACGGGGAGATGGAATAACTGGAGTCTCGCTGAGTTTTAACGGCAATGGCCTCCCGCAATTCAGGCAGCCCACCAACAGGGGTGTAACGGTGGAACCGCGGCTCGGCGCATGCCTGTATGGCCGCGGCCACAATGTGATCAGAAGTGGGAAAATCCGGCTCACCCGCGCCGAAGCCCACTACGGGTCTGCCCGCGGCTTTGAGCGCCTTGGCTTTCGCGTCCACCGCCAAGGTGGCCGACTCGGTAATTCTGCTCACCCGCGCGGAAACACCGCGGTGAGGTCCTGGACGGGAGGAGGAAGGCACGTTAGCCCTTATGTCCGAGGTGGCGTACAGTTGTAGAGCACATTACTGGGAACGTGAGGGCGAGTCGACGGCGGGTCGCCTTTGCTCGTAAACTGTACTGAAGTAGTGGTTATCCAGGGGTAGTAGCTCAATTGGTAGAGCCCCGGTCTCCAAAACCGGTGGTTGGGGGTTCGAGTCCCTCCTACCCTGCCAGCCTGACGCACGAGATGAGGACGAGTGACCCAAATAGCCAGTTCCACCGCGACACCGCGGCGCGGCCAATCGGCGAAGCACCGCGGAAAGGGTAACCCGCTAACTCGGATTGCCTTATTTTACCGGCAGGTTATTGCTGAGCTCCGCAAGGTAGTGTGGCCTTCTCGTAATGAGTTGGTCACCTATACCATAGTGGTCTTGGTCTTCGTAGTGATCGTCATTGCCATCGTGTCGGTATTGGACTTTGTTTTCAGCAAGGCCGTCCTGACCGTGTTGGGCTAGTTGCCCGTCCTGGTTCGCAAGAAATCCCCACCCCAATCCCAGCGAGAAGAGTAGCGACCGTGTCACACCCCAACGTGGACTCCCAGCAGTCTGTCGAAGCCATCGACCTGGCTTCCGACGATGCGCCTGAGCAACCGGAAGTCGCGCATGTCTCCTCAGCGTCCCAGCTCGACGCGAATTTCACTCCGTTGCACAGCGATGGCGCCCACAACGGCGACGAGTCCGTGGCGGAGCGGGTTGTTGATCCTTACGAAGAGTTCTGCGAAGCACTACGACTCCAGCCAGGACAGTGGTATGTCGTCCACTCTTACGCCGGGTATGAGAACCGGGTCAAGACCAACCTGGAAAGCCGTACTACCTCGCTCAATATGGAGGATTACATCTTTCAGGTGGAAGTGCCGCGGGAGGAAGTCATCGAAATCAAGGGCGGCCGACGCAAGACCGTCAAGCGCAACAAGTTTCCCGGCTATGTGCTGGTTCGCATGGAGGTGACCGACTCTTCGTGGAGCGCGGTGCGTAATACCCCCGGGGTCACCGGTTTCGTGGGCAGCGCTCATGAGCCCTATCCTCTTACCTTCGACGAAGTGGTCAAGATCCTGGCGCCTGAGCCAGAAAAGGCGGAGAAAGAGAAAATTCAGGTCAAGGTTCTCGATTTCGAGGTCGGCGACGCGGTCACCGTCATCGATGGGCCATTCGCAACCTTGCAAGCAACCATCAACGAGATCAACGTAGATTCCCAGCGGATCAAGGGCTTAGTGGAAATCTTCGGTCGGGAAACCCCCGTCGAACTGTCTTTCAACCAGATTCAGAAGAACTAACGTAAGGATTCGCGCATATGCCCCCGACGAAAAAACTCGCAGCAGTCGTGAAGCTGCAACTGCAAGCCGGTCAGGCCACGCCAGCTCAACCGGTTGGTCCGGCGCTGGGCCAGCACGGCGTGAACATCATGGAATTCTGCAAGTCCTACAATGCCGCGACCGAGTCGCGGCGGGGCAATGTGATCCCGGTGGAGATTTCTATCTATGAGGACAGGTCCTTTACTTTCGTTACCAAAACTCCTCCCGCCGCGGACCTAATTCGCAAGGCTCTCGGGATAACGGCCGGTAGTGCCACGCCTAATCAGACTAAGGTCGGCACACTCACCCCGGAGCAGTTGCGGGAGATCGCTCAGATCAAACTGCCCGACCTGAATGCCAACGATGTTGCTGCCGCCGAGAAGATCGTCGCGGGTACCGCCCGCTCCATGGGAGTCACTGTCTAGAAATGACTGGTCCAACTGGGCCATTCGTGGGAGGGCCTGTTCGGTCCGCCAGTCACCACAACTCAGGAGCACACATGAAGCGCAGTAAGGCCTACCGGAATGCCGCCGAGAAGATCGACTCCGCGAGACTCTATGATCCACTCGAAGCCATCCGGTTGGCCAAGCAGGGTTCCACCACCTCCTTTGACGCGACGGTGGAGATTGCGTTGCGGCTTGGGGTCGATCCGCGCAAGCCTGATCAGCTGGTGCGTGGCACCGTCAACCTTCCCCATGGCACCGGCAAGACCGTCCGGGTTCTCGTCTTTGCCGCGGGGGAGCGGGCGGAGGCAGCGCGTGCCGCGGGCGCCGATCACGTAGGTGCTGACGAATTGATCGATAAGGTCTCCGGCGGTTTCCTCGACTTCGATACCTGTGTCGCCACTCCAGACCTCATGGGTAAGGTTGGCCGGCTCGGCCGGGTCCTCGGGCCTCGGGGGCTTATGCCCAACCCCAAGACTGGCACCGTGACCACTGACGTGGCCAAGGCTGTCGGCGACATCAAGGGCGGCAAGATTTCCTTCCGGGTGGACCGGTACGCAAACGTGCATGCCATTATCGGCAAAGTCTCCTTCACCGAGCAGCAGCTGGTAGAAAACTATGCGGCTGCCCTGGAAGAGATTCTGCGAGTCAAGCCGACCGCCGCTAAAGGCCGGTACCTGAAGAAGATTGTTATCACTACCACCATGGGCCCCGGGGTGCCAGTCGACACCAGCAAGCTCGCCAACCCGCCGCGGGAAGAACCAACCCTAGCGTGAGGCTCTGATCACCGTCCGGCTTTGACGTGGCGAGGTGGATTCTCTAGGCTGACGTGAGTAACCCAAGACCGCTGGCTGTTACCCCTTGGGGTAACCGAAGGTCCCGCGCGGCGGGCGGCCTGCGCAGGCACTGCTAGATCGTCGAAGTTCCACCATTGTCGATGCCCCGGCTGCCTGCGCCGGGGCATCGTGCTGTTCCGGGCATTGTGCCGTCTGCAGACCAGCGGTGCTAGAGTGCCCGGCAATAGGGCGTTGGATTAGGGAGCTGGTCATGTCGTTGCGACCAGACAAGCAGAGCTGAATGAGCATGGCAAGGCCGCGGCCCGTCGGAATATCAGGCATATGTGGACGGGCGGCTGCTGTCTTTCGGGGACGACTCCTGTATCCCCGCCCAGGCGGCCAGGCGAAGTTCAGGGCCAACGAGCCCGGCAGTTCTATTGCCGGGCGCTTTTGAGAAAGGAGGCTTATGGCAAGAGCTGAAAAGTCTGCCGCGGTGGCGGAGCTGACGGAGTCCTTCCGTAGCTGCAACGCCGCTGTGCTCACGGAATACCGTGGTCTCACCGTGACCCAGCTCAAACAGCTGCGCCGTTCGCTCAGTGAACACGCGCGGTACGCTGTGGTGAAAAACACGCTGACCAAGCTCGCGTTGCTCCAGGCAGGCATTTCCCACCTGGATGACGTGCTCGTGGGTCCGTCGGCAATCGCCTTTGTCTCTGGCGATCCTGCCCAGGCCGCGAAGGGGTTACGCGATTTCGCCATCCAGAACCCCCAGTTGGTCATCAAAGGCGGGTTGCTCGACGGTGAGCCCCTCACCGCGGACCAGATTGTCAAGCTGGCTGACCTGGAGCCACGGGAGGTGCTCCTCGGAAAGTTAGCCGGGGCGATGAAGGCATCTCTAGCGCAGGCTGCCACGCTGTTCGCGGCGCCGCTGGCGCAAGCCGTGTGCGCTATCGACGCGTTGCGCGAGAAGACAGCGCGCGGTGAGGAATCCTGATAAACATCTCGAACTCCAGCTAGTTGACCATGTTCTACCGCTGTAAGCTCAATCTCCGTAAGGAAGGACGCTACCCCCATGGCGAAGCTCAGTACCGATAATCTCCTTGACGCCTTCAAGGAGATGACCTTGATTGAATTATCCGATTTCGTGAAGCAGTTCGAGGAGACCTTTGACGTTAAGGCCGCCGCCGCCGTGGCAGCTGTTCCCGCGGGCCAGGTTGCTGGCACCGCTGGTGGGGCCGATAGTCCGGCCGCCGAAGAAAAGGACGAGTTCGACGTTGTGCTTACCGAAGTGGGTGACAAAAAAATCCAGGTCATCAAGGAAGTGCGGACGCTGACCAACCTGGGTCTCAAGGAGGCCAAGGACCTAGTCGAGGCCGCGCCCAAGCCCCTCCTGGAAAAGGTGAATAAGGAAACCGCGGAGAAGGCTAAAGTCGCGCTTGAGGGTGTCGGCGCCACGGTGACCCTGAGCTAGCGCTTGCGCGGAGCAGTTCTCTCGTCGGAGGCTTTGCTCGATGGTGAGCAAGCTTTGGCTTTCTTGGTAGGCGAACCCTTGACGAATCCGGGTGCCACGGGTCATCCTTCCAATAACCGGTGGGAATGACAGCGTCGGCAGATAGGAACATGTGCCCGCCTCATCCACTGGACAGCAGTGTTCCTTCTGGCTACACTGTCCTTTTGCGCTGCTCTTCGACTTGCCTGGTGAGCTCACCAGGCAAGTCTGGGGCGTTTCTGGCGGAGATGGCCGGTCTTCAGGGCAGTAAGTCAGTCGTCGCCGAGCTGGTCGGGAATCAGCGAGGTTGTGGCTAAGCTCTAGGCTCGCCTGGTCAGCTTCGGTCAGACATGCCATGAGCCGCGCGCAGGAAGTCCAAGCCCTCGGAAGGACCTCTTTTGGCCGCCTCGCGCACCGACTTGACCACGGCCTCCAAGACCGTAAGTAATATTGCTCCCAGCACTCCTCGACGCCGGATTTCTTTCGCCAAGATCCGTGAGCCGTTAGAGGTTCCGAATCTCCTCGCGGTCCAAACTGACAGCTTCGACTGGCTGCTCGGGAACGATGCGTGGCGGGCCCGGGTAGCCGCGGCGCTGGAGCGCGGTGAAGACGTGCCGGATTCCTCGGGACTCGAAGAAATCTTCGAGGAGATTAGCCCTATCGAGGACTTCTCCGGCTCTATGTCGTTGGCTTTTCGGGATCACCGTTTCGAGCCGCCGAAGAACTCGATTGCCGAATGCAAGGACCGGGATTTCACCTACTCCGCGCCCTTGTTCGTCACTGCCGAGTTCACGAACAACGAGACCGGAGAGATCAAGAGCCAGACGGTATTTATGGGCGACTTTCCGCTCATGACACCCAATGGCACCTTCATCATCAACGGCACTGAGCGGGTGGTAGTTTCCCAACTCGTTCGTTCACCCGGCGTGTACTTCAACAAGCAGGTTGACAAGACGTCGGACCGAGACATTTTCTCCGCCAAGATCATTCCCTCTCGGGGAGCGTGGCTGGAGTTCGAAATCGATAAGCGAGACATTGTCGGCGTTCGCATCGATCGCAAGCGCAAGCAGCCTGTGACGGTTCTACTCAAGGCATTAGGGTGGGATGACGCTCGAATCCTAGCTGAGCTGGGCGACTACGAATCCATTCGTCACACTCTGGAAAAAGACCATATTTCTGGCCAAGATGATGCATTGTTGGATATCTATCGCAAATTGCGTCCGGGTGAGCCACCCACCCGTGAGGCCGCTTCGACGCTGCTTGAGAACCTGTATTTCAACTCGAAGCGGTATGACCTGGCCAAGGTAGGCCGCTACAAGACGAACAAAAAGCTAGGGCTGGAAATGCCGTTGGCCACCGGCGCGTTGACCGTCGACGACATCATTGCCACGGTTGTCTATTTGGTGAAGCTGCACGCTGGTGTGGAAGAGGTGATGGCAGCCCGCGGCTCAGTGCGGCTCGAGGTCGACGACATCGATCACTTTGGCAACCGGCGGTTGCGCACGGTCGGGGAGTTGATCCAGAACCAGGTCCGCACCGGGCTGGCCCGTATGGAGCGAGTGGTCCGGGAACGCATGACCACCCAGGACGTCGAGGCGATCACTCCTCAAACTTTGATCAACATCCGGCCAGTAGTCGCTTCGATCAAGGAGTTCTTCGGCACTAGCCAGCTCTCCCAGTTCATGGACCAGACCAATCCGCTGTCCGGTCTGACGCATAAGCGGCGACTGTCGGCGCTAGGTCCGGGTGGGTTGTCTCGTGAGCGAGCTGGTTTCGAGGTTCGTGACGTCCACTCGTCCCACTACGGCCGGATGTGCCCGATCGAGACGCCGGAGGGTCCCAACATTGGGCTCATGGGCTCGTTGGCCACGTATGCCCGGGTCAATGCGTTCGGGTTCGTCGAAACGCCGTACCGCAAGGTGGTCGAGGGGCGGGTCACTGAGGGAATCGATTACCTCACCGCGGACGAAGAGGACCGGCATGTCATCGCTCAGGCGAACACGCCGCTTGCCCTGGACGGCGCGTTCGCTGAGGAGCGGGTGCTGGTGCGTCGTAAGGGCGGCGCGGTGGACTACTTGCAGCCGTCCGAGGTTGACTACATGGACGTCTCACCGCGGCAGATGGTCTCGGTGGCGACGGCGATGATCCCGTTCCTGGAGCACGACGACGCCAACCGAGCGCTCATGGGGTCCAACATGATGCGCCAGGCAGTTCCGCTGCTGAATACCGAAGCGCCGCTCGTGGGCACTGGAATGGAGTACCGCGCCGCGGTCGATGCCGCGGATGTCATCGTCGCGGAAAAAACCGGCGTGGTGCGGGAAGTTTCCGCCGACGCCATCACAGTCTCCAACGACGACGGAACTTCCACTACGTACCGGGTGGCTAAGTTCCGCCGGGCCAACCAGGGCACATCATTCAACCAGAAACCAATCGTGGACGAAGGAGCCGCCGTCGACGCCGGTCAGGTCATCGCCGACGGTCCCTGCACATCTTCCGGTGAGATGGCCTTGGGCAAGAACTTGCTGGTGGCGTTCATGCCGTGGCAGGGGCACAACTATGAAGACGCGATCATCATCTCGCAGCGGCTGGCCCAGGATGACGTGCTCTCCTCCATCCATATCGAGGAACATGAAGTCGACGCCAGAGACACCAAGCTCGGACCGGAAGAGATCACCCGGGATATCCCCAATGTCTCGGACGAGGTTCTCGCCGACCTAGACGAGCGGGGCATTATTCGGATCGGGGCCGATGTCGTGCCTGGTGACATTCTGGTCGGCAAGGTGACCCCTAAGGGCGAGACCGAATTGACGCCCGAAGAACGGCTGCTCCGCGCCATATTCGGCGAGAAGGCCCGGGAGGTCCGCGACACCTCGCTGAAGGTGCCGCACGGTGAGTCGGGCAAGGTTATTGGGGTCCGCGTGTTCGATCGTGAGGAAGGTGACGAACTTCCGCCCGGTGTCAACCAGCTCGTCCGTGTCTATGTCGCCCAGAAACGCAAAATCACGGACGGGGATAAACTCGCTGGCCGGCATGGTAACAAAGGCGTTATCGCGAAGATCCTTCCCATCGAGGACATGCCGTTTCTCGCCGACGGCACGCCGGTAGACGTTGTGCTGAACCCACTCGGTGTGCCCAGCCGGATGAACCTCGGCCAGGTGCTGGAAACTCACCTCGGCTGGGTCGCTCACAACGGCTGGAAGCTGAACGGCAGTAAGCAGCCGTGGCAGCGGCGACTGCACGAGATCAACGCGGCCGAGGGAGCTCCAGGCGCCTATGTGGCAACACCGGTTTTCGACGGCGCCCGGGAAGAGGAGATCACCGGGTTGCTCGAGGCGGCGTTGCCAAATGAGGACGGCCAGCGGCTCGTGGACGCTTCAGGTAAAGCCCAGCTGTTTGATGGACGTTCGGGTGAGCCATTCCCGTTCCCGGTGGCTGTGGGCTACATGCACATCCTCAAGCTGCACCACTTGGTGGACGATAAGCTGCACGCTCGGTCCACCGGCCCGTATTCTATGATCACTCAGCAGCCGTTGGGTGGTAAAGCGCAGTTCGGTGGGCAGCGATTTGGTGAGATGGAGGTGTGGGCTCTGGAAGCGTATGGCGCTTCGTACGCGCTCCAGGAGCTGCTCACCATCAAATCCGACGACGTGGCAGGCCGTGTCAAGGTGTATGAGGCCATCGTCAAGGGCGAGAACATCCCCGAGCCTGGCATTCCCGAATCCTTCAAGGTGCTTGTCAAGGAGATGCAATCGCTGTGTCTCAACGTTGAGGTGCTCTCCAGCGACGGGGTGTCCATTGAAATGCGAGATACGGATGAGGATGTTTTCCGCGCCGCGGAGGAACTCGGCATTGACCTGTCTCGACGCGAACCCAGCAGCGTGGAAGAGGTCTGAGGTCGTGCTGTCGGATTCCGATCGAGACTTCAGGCATACCTGACCAGCAGACCCATCTCACGTTCGACCCAAGAAAGACTCACCGGGAAAAGAGGGACTGACCCAAAGTGCTCGACGCCAATTTTTTCGACGAGCTGCGTATTGGCTTGGCAACCGCTGACGATATCCGGCAGTGGTCTCACGGCGAGGTGAAAAAACCGGAGACCATCAACTACCGCACTTTGAAGCCAGAGAAGGACGGGCTGTTCTGCGAGAAGATTTTTGGCCCCACCCGAGATTGGGAATGTTACTGCGGTAAGTACAAAAGGGCTCGGCTCAAGGGCATCATCTGTGAGCGCTGTGGCGTGGAGGTGACCCGAGCCAAGGTACGCCGGGAGCGGATGGGTCACATCGAGTTGGCCGCGCCGGTGACTCACATCTGGTACTTCAAGGGAGTACCCAGCCGGCTGGGCTACCTGCTCGATATCGCTCCCAAGGATCTCGAGAAGGTCATCTATTTCGCCGCATACATGATCACTTGGGTCGATGAAGAGCGTCGGCATCGCGATCTGCCGTCGATCGAAGCACAGATTTCGGTGGAGCGTGGCCAGCTCGAGCAACGCCGAGATGCTGATGTCGAGACTCGGCAGAAGAAACTCGAGGCTGACCTCGCGGACCTGGAGTCAGCCGGGGCCAAGAGCGACGCCCGACGCAAGGTGCGGGATTCGGCCGAGCGAGAGATGAAGCAGATCCGCGACCGCGCCGGACGTGAGCTGGATCGGCTGGAAGAAATTCTCGCCCGCTTTCGTACTCTCAAAGTCCAGGACCTCGAGGGCGACGAACTCCTCTATCGCGAGCTGCGAGACCGCTTCGGCTCATATTTTTCGGGTGGCATGGGGGCCGCGGCGATTCAGAAGCGGCTAGAAAATTTCAGCCTGGACGCGGAAACCGAAAAACTGCGCGAGATCATCGGTACTGGCCGAGGTCAAAAGAAAACTCGCGCTCTCAAGCGGCTCAAGGTAGTTTCCGCCTTCCAAACCACCCGTAACAGCCCACTGGGTATGGTGCTGGATTGTGTCCCGGTGATTCCACCCGACCTGCGGCCGATGGTGCAACTGGACGGGGGCCGGTTTGCCACGTCTGACCTGAATGACCTCTATCGCCGGGTGATCAACCGGAATAATCGCCTCAAAAGGCTGCTCGATCTCGGTGCGCCCGAGATCATCGTCAACAACGAAAAGCGGATGCTGCAAGAAGCAGTGGACGCGCTCTTCGACAATGGACGCCGTGGCCGGCCGGTCACCGGTCCTGGTAACCGACCGCTCAAGTCGCTGTCGGACATGCTCAAGGGTAAGCAAGGCCGGTTCCGGCAGAATCTCCTCGGCAAGCGCGTGGACTACTCGGCCCGCTCGGTCATCGTGGTTGGTCCGCAGCTCAAGCTGCATCAGTGCGGTCTGCCCAAGCAGATGGCGTTGGAGTTGTTCAAGCCGTTCGTCATGAAGCGACTCGTGGACCTCAACCACGCGCAGAACATCAAGAGCGCCAAGCGCATGGTCGAGCGGGCTCGCCCAGTGGTGTGGGATGTTCTGGAAGAGGTCATCGCCGAGCATCCGGTGTTGCTGAACCGGGCGCCCACGTTGCATCGCCTCGGCATCCAGGCGTTTGAACCGCAGCTGGTAGAAGGCAAGGCCATCCAGATTCACCCCTTGGTGTGCACCGCGTTCAACGCGGACTTCGACGGTGACCAGATGGCTGTCCACCTGCCGCTGTCCACCGAGGCGCAGGCAGAAGCCCGCATTCTGATGCTATCGAGCAACAACACTCTCAAGCCGGCCGACGGGCGACCCGTCACCATGCCCAACCTGGAAATGGTGCTGGGCTTGTACCATCTGACCGAACAGCGGGCGGGCGCTCCCGGTGAAGACCGAGTGTTCGCCTCCCCGGCTGAGGCTGTCATGGCATTCGACGCGGGCGAGTTGGACCTGCAGGCGAAGGTAGTGATCCAGCTTCGAGACGTGACGCCGCCAGCGGGATGGGAACACCCGGAAGGGTGGACTGTCTCCAAGCCGATTACCTTGACGACGACGTTGGGCCGGGCATTGTTCAATGAGACGATGCCGGAGGACTACCCGTATGTCAACGAGGAAGTAGGCAAGAAGCAGCTCTCCGCGATCATCAACGATCTGGCCGAACGGTATCCCAAGGTCCAGGTGGCGGCCACCTTGGACGCCTTGAAGGAGGTCGGCTTCCACTGGGGCACCCGCTCGGGGTTGACGGTCTCGATTGATGATTTTGTGGCTCCTCCGACCAAGGCGGTCATCCTCAGCGCCTATGAAGGTAAGGCCGAGAAGGTCCAGCAGCAGTATGAGCGTGGCCTGATCACCGAGGATGAGCGGCGTCAAGAGTTGGTCAAGATTTGGACCGAGGCGACGAACGAGGTTGCCCGCGCCATGGAGGATAACTTCCCCAAGACCACCCCTATTGCCGCCATGCTTCGCTCCGGGGCTCGAGGCAATGCCATGCAGATGCGCCAACTTTCCGGTATGCGTGGGTTGGTGGCAAACCCTAAAGGCGAGACGATCCCGCGGCCGATCAAGTCGAGCTTCCGGGAAGGCTTGTCTGTGCTGGAGTACTTCATCTCCACCCACGGCGCCCGTAAGGGACTAGCCGACACCGCATTGCGCACCGCGGACTCCGGATATCTCACCCGCCGTCTCGTCGACGTTTCCCAGGACGTGATCATCCGGGAATCCGACTGCGGCACTGACCGGGGTATCGCCATGCCGATCGGCCTGACCGAATCCGGTGGCGCTCCACGGCGCGGCGAGCATGTGGAGACTAGTATCTACGCTCGGAACCTTGCCGAGGACGTGACAATAAACGGTGAGGTGTTGGCGCGAGCCGGGTCGGACTTGGGCGACGCGGTGATCAGCAAGCTTCTTGAACACGGTGTGGCGCAAGTCCGGGTGCGCAGTGTGCTGACCTGCGACTCCAAACTCGGCGCCTGTGCCACCTGCTACGGCCGTTCGCTGGCCACCGGCAAACTGGTCGACGTCGGCGAGGCGGTCGGCATCATCGCGGCCCAGTCCATTGGGGAGCCAGGAACCCAGCTCACCATGCGGACCTTCCACACCGGAGGCGTGGCCGGTGAGGATATCACCCATGGTCTGCCTCGGGTGGTCGAGCTGTTCGAAGCCCGCCAGCCCAAGGGCGTCGCCCCGATCAGCGAAGCGGACGGCCGGGTGCGGATCGAGGAAACCGAGAAGACTCGTCGGGTCATCATTGTTCCCGATGATGGTTCGGAGGAGCAGTCGCACCAGGTCTCGAAGCGAGTCCGGCTGGTAGTAGATGACGGCGACCACGTCGACGTGGGACAACAGCTGACAGCTGGAGTGGTCAACCCCCACGATGTGCTGCGGATCCTCGGTCAGCGGGCGGTACAGGCCCACTTGGTCCAGCAAGTCCAAGAGGTGTACCGCGCGCAGGGGGTCACCATTCACGACAAGCACATCGAGATTATTGTCCGGCAGATGCTGCGGCGAGTGACCATTATCGAGTCGGGGAACTCTACCCTGCTGCCGGGTGAGCTGGTAGAACGGCCGCGATTCGACGCGGAGAATCGTCGAGTGGTTGCTGAGGGCGGCACCCCGGCCTCTGCTCGTCCCGTGCTGATGGGTATTACCAAAGCCTCGCTAGCGACCGAGTCGTGGCTGTCGGCAGCATCCTTCCAAGAAACAACCCGGGTACTCACTGAAGCGGCGATTTACGCGAAGAGTGATCCCTTGCTCGGTCTGAAGGAGAACGTCATCATCGGTAAGCTCATCCCCGCCGGCACCGGCTTGCCGCGCTATCGGGGTATCCAAGTCGAGCCAACCGAGGAAGCAAAGGCATCAGTGTACTCCGTGTCCGGCTACACGGAACCCGATTACTCGCCATTTGGCGCTGGCTCCGGTCAAGCAGTGCCGCTAGAAGAATACGGTTTCAGCAACTACCAAGGTTGAGCAGCCGCTAAAAAATCAGTCCAGCAGGCGATCACCATGTCCGGTGATCGCCTGCTACCTTCGATCAGAGTAGTTTCGATTGAGCCTAGTGTCCCTACATCGCGAGAAGTATGCCGAGCGCAAAGGACTTATTGGATGACTGAGCGGGACGGTGAGGGCGGTCTGGAAAACGCCGCTGAGGGTGCCGCCCCTGCCGGTGATCAGCAGCCTGCGCCAAGAGATAATCAGCACGGTCGGGCAGAACAGCCCCGCTGGCCGCAAGCGGACCAGTCGGCGCCTACTCCGGGTGGACAGCCGTCGTGGCAAGGATATGGCCCCGGGTATGGCCAATACCCGCCCAGTGGTTGGCTGTCTTCCCCTCCGCCACCTGGTTATGCTCCCACCGCATGGGGTCAGCCGCCTGCTCCGCCCATGCCCCGAACCGACCGTAAAGCGGTTGGCGCGCTCGCCTTAGCTGCCTTCGCCTACCTCGTTGCTGGACTGTTCGGATTAGGGTTCATCTTCACTGTCGCGGCTTTGGTGCTGACCTACCTATCCCGAGAAGACATCAAGGCATCTCGCGGAATGCTCCGTGGCGATAGCTTGAACAAGGTTGCCATTGTTCTCTCAGTGGTGTGGCTAGCGCTCTATGTTTTTGGCTGGATCTTCGGTCGCCTATTCGGGTAGCGCGGTTGCTTTCGATGTTCGGGGCGAGGCTCTAAGGAAAACAAGAAATTCAGAAAGCCGCGTGGTCGTTGGTGCCGGTGATCGCGTCGTTCCCGTTGTTCTTTTGCCGCTGCCGCCATGGCTTGCGTGATGCCGCTGACAGGAGTGGGCGGCAGGTTCGTTTTGACCTTTTGAGAAGGGGAAAGTATTGTTTTTTCCGCGCCCAGATACTCTGGGATTTCATGCCTGGCGGATTCGTGCGTATGAACCCGCTGCCCCCTACTCAATCGCCGTCATGATGTGCGCATGGACGATGGCGACACACCCGAGTGCGAGGGACGGCGGAATTAGGGCAAAGCCCCTAAAGCGCACATCAGTTTTGACGCAAACGAAGACGGAGACGCAGTGCCCACGATCCAGCAGTTGGTCCGCAAGGGGCGGATGAGCAAGACCGATAAGGTCACCACGCCCGCGCTCAAGGGAAGTCCCCAGCGCCGGGGGGTGTGTACGCGTGTCTATACGCATACCCCCAGGAAGCCGAACTCCGCGCTTCGGAAGGTGGCTCGAGTGCGTTTGACTACCGGAGTCGAGGTCACCGCCTATATTCCGGGGGTAGGCCATAATCTCCAGGAGCACTCCATCGTGCTGGTCCGCGGTGGTCGGGTTCGAGATTTGCCCGGGGTGCGTTACAAGATCATCCGAGGTGCTCTTGACGCCCAGGGTGTCAAAGATCGCAAGCAAGCACGCAGCCGCTACGGCGCTAAGAAGGAGAAGAAGTAATGCCCCGTAAGGGCCTACCCACTAGGCATCCTGCCGTCATTGACCCGGTGTATAACTCGCCGCTAGTCACTGCTCTGGTGAATAAGGTGCTGGTGAGCGGTAAGCGTTCGCTAGCCCAGCGGATCGTTTATGGGGCTCTGGAGGATTGCCGGGGAAAGACCGAGAGTGATCCGGTGGTCACGCTTAAGCGCGCCCTGGACAATGTCAAGCCGGCCTTGGAGGTGCGTAGCCGTCGAGTCGGTGGCGCTACCTATCAGGTGCCGGTCGAGGTGTCCTCCACCCGTTCCGCCGCACTGGCTTTGCGCTGGTTGGTGTCCTCCGCCCGGCAACGCCGCGAAAAGACCATGGCCGAGCGGTTGGCAAATGAGCTGCTCGATGCTAGCAACGGGTTGGGAACGAGCGTGAAGCGACGCGAAGACACTCATAAGATGGCTGAGTCCAATAGGGCCTTCGCCCATTACCGTTGGTAATCGACTCCACCGCGAACAACACTCGAGAGATTGACTTATCATGGCTGTTGACACCGCGACCGACCTAGTCAAGGTCCGCAACATTGGGATCATGGCGCATATCGACGCGGGCAAGACCACTATCACCGAGCGGATTCTGTTCTATACCGGCATCACGTACAAGATCGGTGAGGTCCACGAGGGCGCGGCCACCATGGACTGGATGGAGCAGGAACAAGAGCGCGGTATCACGATCACCTCGGCCGCGACCACCTGCCAATGGGACGATCATACCGTCAACATCATCGATACCCCTGGCCACGTCGACTTTACTGTCGAAGTCGAACGCTCACTGCGAGTGCTCGACGGGGCGGTAGCCGTCTTTGACGGTGTCGCGGGTGTGGAGCCGCAGTCTGAGACTGTCTGGCGGCAAGCCAACCGATATGCCGTGCCGCGAATCTGCTTCGTCAACAAGATGGACCGGGTGGGCGCGGAGTTCCATCGTTGTGTGGAAATGATCGCGAGTAGGCTGGGCGCCACCCCGCTGGTCATTCAGTTGCCGCTGGGGGCGGAGTCCGATTTCCGGGGCGTTATTGATTTGGTCGCTGGCAAAGCCTTGGTCTGGCACACCGAGGGCAAAGGCGACAAGTACCACGTCGAAGACGTTCCCGCGACGCACCTCGAGGCGGCGTTAGCGTGGCGGGACCGGTTGCTGGAAACCATTGCCGAAGCCGACGACGAGATGATGGAGCTGTATCTGGAAGGGCAGGAGCCCCAAGAAGACCAACTCATCGCGGCTATCCGGCGGGCCACTATCGCGGGCAGGGTTACCCCCGTGCTCTGCGGCTCGGCATTCAAAAACAAGGGTGTGCAGCCCCTGTTGGACGCGGTGATCCGCTATTTGCCGTCTCCGGTGGATATCGGGGCACTGGTCGGCCACGCTGTCGGAAATGAGTCGGAGAACGTCGAGCGTGAGCCCGCCCCAGACGCGCCGCTGGCCACGCTTGCTTTCAAGATTATGAGCGATCCGCACTTGGGTAAGCTCACCTATCTGAGGCTTTACTCCGGCACGCTGCACGCAGGCAGTTCGGTGCTCAACAGCACCAAGGAGCATAAGGAACGGGTCGGCAAGATCTATCGGATGCATGCCAACAAGCGGGAAGAGATCGAGCAGACTACCGCCGGACACATTGTCGCGGTGATGGGGCTCAAGGACACCACGACCGGTGACACGCTCTGTGCCCCGAACGCGCCGGTGATTTTGGAGTCGATGAACTTTCCGGCTCCGGTTATTTCCGTGGCGATCGAACCCAAGTCCAAAAGCGATCAAGAAAAACTCTCCACCGCGATTGGCCGACTGGCGGAGGAAGATCCCACCTTTCAGGTTCGCGCGGACTCTGAGACTGGCCAGACCATCATCGCTGGTATGGGCGAGCTGCATCTGGAAGTCTTGGTCGATCGCATGCGGCGAGAGTTCAAGGTCGAGGCGAATGTGGGCAAGCCACAAGTCGCCTATCGGGAGACCATTCGCCGTAAGGTGCAGAAGGTCGAGTATGTCCACAAAAAGCAGTCCGGTGGCGCTGGCCAGTTTGCCCGGGTGATTATTGATATCGAGCCCACCGAAAGCGGTGATGGCGCCTATGCGTTTGTCAACAAGGTCACCGGCGGCCGCATCCCCAAGGAGTACATCCCCTCGGTAGACGCCGGTTGCCAAGAGGCTATGGAATTCGGCGTGCTGGCGGGTTATCCGCTGGTGGATGTCAAGGTGACGTTGCGGGACGGCGCGTATCACGAGGTGGACTCTTCCGAACTGGCCTTCAAGATCGCTGGATCTATGGCGTTCAAAGAAGCAGCGCGTCGAGCTGATCCAGCGTTGCTCGAGCCGATGATGTCGGTGGAGGTCTTTACCCCCGAAGATTACCTCGGCGATGTCATCGGGGACCTCAACTCCCGGCGGGGTCAAATCCAGGCCTTGGCGGAACAGGCCGGCAGCCAGGTCGTCAAGGCGCTGGTGCCGTTGTCCGAGATGTTCGGTTACGTAGGAGATCTGCGAAGCAGAACTCAAGGGCGGGCAAGCTACACCATGCAGTTCGACTCATATGCGCAGGTCCCATCGGGGGTAGCTCAGGAAATCATCGCGAAGGCCCGAGGTGAGTGAGCATTGAGGATCGAGATGGGACGACCGCGGATAGAATCCGACGTCGTACGACAGAACGACACTAGTCCAAAGGAGGATTTGAAGTGACTAAGGCGAAGTTCGAGCGGATTAAGCCGCACGTCAATATCGGCACCATTGGCCATATCGACCACGGCAAAACCACGCTCACCGCGGCGATCACCAAGGTGTTGCATGACAAGCACCCTGATATCAACCCCTACACGCCATTCGATGAGATTGACAAGGCGCCAGAAGAGAAGCAGCGCGGCATCACTATTTCCATCGCGCACGTCGAGTACCAGACCGATTCCCGGCACTATGCTCACGTGGACTGCCCGGGCCATGCGGACTACATCAAGAACATGATCACTGGCGCCGCGCAGATGGACGGCGCGATTCTGGTGGTTGCCGCGACTGACGGGCCCATGCCGCAGACCAAGGAGCACGTGCTACTGGCGCGGCAAGCTGGTGTGCCTTCCATCGTGGTAGCGCTCAACAAGGCTGACATGGTGGACGACGAGGAGATCCTGGAGCTCGTGGAACTGGAAGTTCGTGAGCTGCTCAACTCCTACGACTTCCCTGGCGACGACATCCCGGTAGTCCGGGTTTCCGCGTTGAAGGCATTGGAAGGCGACGGCAAAGCGACTGAGCAGTTGATGAAGCTGATGGATGCCGTCGACTCCTCAATTCCCCAGCCAGAACGTGATATCGACAAGCCGTTTCTGATGCCGGTCGAAGACGTTTTCACCATCAGCGGTCGCGGCACCGTGGTCACTGGTCGGGTGGAGCGCGGCGTTCTCAAGCCGATGGAGGAAGTGGAGATCGTCGGCATCAAGGAGGCATCGCAGAAGACAATCTGCACCAGTGTCGAGATGTTCCGCAAGATCCTCGACGACGCGCGCGCCGGCGAGAACGTCGGCCTGCTGCTGCGAGGGCTCAAACGCGAGGACGTCGAACGGGGCCAGGTCGTTTGTAAGCCTGGCTCGGTAACCCCGCATACCGAATTCGAGGCCCAGGCCTACGTGCTGAGCAAAGACGAAGGTGGGCGCCACACCCCGTTCTTCAACAACTACCGTCCCCAGTTCTACTTCCGGACCACAGATGTGACCGGCGTGGTGCACTTGCCCGAGGGCACTGAGATGGTCATGCCGGGTGACAACACTTCGATGCGGGTGGAGCTCATCCAGCCCATCGCCATGGCGGAAGGGCTGCGGTTCACCATCCGGGAAGGCGGTCGCACCGTAGGCGCCGGCCGAGTGACCAAGATTCTCGCCTAACACCGTTGGATGCGGCGGCCGAAAACCGGCCGCCACATCCGCGAAGAACTAAGCGGTACACCTACTGCGTAAGGACACCGAAGCCATCATGGCGGCACAGAAAATCCGCATCCGGCTCAAGGCCTACGACCACGAGGTCATCGATAGCTCGGCACGTAAGATTGTCGAGACGGTGACGCGCACCGGCGCCCAGGTCGCGGGGCCCGTGCCGCTGCCGAGCGAAAAAAACGTATACTGTGTCATCCGCTCGCCGCATAAGCACAAAGATTCGCGTGAGCACTTTGAGATGCGCACACACAAGCGGCTCATCGACATTTTGGATCCCACGCCGAAGACGGTGGATTCGCTGATGCGACTCGACCTACCAGCTGGCGTGGACATCGAGATCAAGCTGTAGAGGGAAGCGTCGAGGAATGGGTAAGCAGATGAAGGGCGTCCTGGGCACTAAGCTCGGCATGACTCAGGTTTGGGACTCGGACAATCGGGTGGTCCCGGTGACGGTTGTGGCGGCTGGTCCCTGCGTGGTGACACAGATACGCACTCCCGAACGGGATGGCTACGCTGCGGTCCAGATCGCATACGACGCCCTAAAACCGGGTAAACTCAGCAAACCGATGGCGGGGCATTTCGCGAAGGCGGGGGTTACTCCCCGGCGTCACCTGGTGGAACTGCGTACCGACGACGCCAGCGAATACGTCCTCGGCCAAGAGCTTACCGTAGCGGTCTTCCAGTCTGGCGAAAAAGTCGACGCGGTCGCCACCAGCAGAGGCAAGGGAACCGAGGGTGTGATGAAGCGGCACGGGTTCGCCGGGTTGGGTGCCTCGCACGGTACTCAGCGTAAGCATCGTGCCCCAGGATCGATCGGGGCCTGCGCCACACCTGGTCGTGTGCTCAAAGGAACGCGGATGGCTGGCCGGATGGGCTCCGCGCGGACTACGGTGCAGAACCTGACGGTGCATGCTACGGACTCCGAAGGCGGATTGCTACTCCTGCGCGGCGCGGTTCCAGGACCGACTGGCAGTCTCGTGTTGGTCCATACTCCGGCTAAGGCAACATCCACTCGATCCCGGAAGGTTGGCTGAAATCCGTGTCTACCGTTGATGTGACCTCGCCTGCTGGGGAGAAGACCAGCACGGTGAGGCTGCCGTCTGAGATCTTTGACGTTTCGGTCAATATTCCTCTGATCCACCAGGTCGTGGTTGCTCAATTGGCCGCGGCGCGAGCGGGTACTCATGCCACCAAAACCCGCGGCGAGGTTCAGGGCGGTGGCCGCAAGCCGTACCGGCAAAAGGGTACCGGCCGAGCTCGTCAGGGTTCTACCCGAGCCCCGCAGTTCACTGGGGGCGGCATTGTGCACGGTCCCACGCCGCGGGACTACGCTCAACGAACGCCGAAGAAAATGAAGGCAGCCGCACTGCGAGGAGCTTTATCAGACCGAGCCCGCGACGGACACGTCCATGTGGTGACCGGCTTCGTTCCCGGCGATGCGCCGTCCACGAAGGCGGCGATCACGACACTACGGGCCATCACTGACCGCCGCCAGGCGGTAGTCGTGGCTGATCGGGACGACGAGACAACCTGGAAGAGTCTGCGCAACGTGCCGGAAGTGCGCCTCCTTGACCCCGGCCAACTTAATACCTACGACGTGGTGACGTCCGACGATGTCGTGTTCACCCAAGCCGCGTTTGACAGGTTTCTGGCCAGCCGAGCTCTGGCCAACCGGTTGCAAGGCCGCTGCGGATCTGGGGCCGGATCTACTGATGGTGGCCCTGACGTCGAAGGGAGCCCAGCATGAGCGTCCTAGGAGACGATCCCCGCGACATTCTGGTGGCGCCGGTCGTGTCAGAGAAGAGCTATCGCCTGGCGGATGAGAACAAGTACACGTTCCTCGTCCATCCGGACGCTCACAAGGTGCACGTCAAGACCGCGGTTGAGCAGGTTTTCGGCGTCACGGTGACTGGGGTGAACACCCTCAACCGCCAGGGTAAGCGCAAGCGCGGACGTGCCCGCCACGGTTATGGCAAGCGTAAGGACACCAAGCGGGCCATCGTTAGTGTGGCCGCGGGCGACCGTATTGATATCTTCTCTTCTCCGGCGTGACGGCCGGCTGAAGACAACGAGTAAAGCAGAAGGACCCATGAGTATTCGCACGTACAAGCCGACGACGCCGGGCCGTCGCGGCGCCAGCGTGGCCAGTTTCGATGAGCTCACCCGATCGAAGCCAGAGAAGTCATTGACGCGTCCGTTGGGCCAGACGGGGGGGCGTAACTCCTATGGCAGGACGACAACCCGTCACCAAGGCAGCGGTCATAAACGCGCTTACCGCATCATCGATCTGCGACGCCATGACAAAGACGGAGTGCCGGCCAAGGTCGCGCATATCGAGTACGACCCTAACCGCACCGCGCGTATCGCATTGTTGCATTACGCGGATGGTGAGAAGCGCTACATTTTGGCCCCCAACAATCTACGGGTAGGCCATCGAGTCGAGAACGGTCCCACCGCGGATATCAAACCAGGAAACAGCTTACCGCTACGCAACATTCCGGTAGGTACGGTTATTCATGCCGTAGAGCTACGGCCCGGGGGCGGCGCCAAGATCGCCCGAGCGGCCGGCGGAAGCGTGCGGCTGGTGGCCAAGGAAGGACCCTACGCCCAATTGCGAATGCCCTCGGGAGAGATTCGCAACGTGGACGCGCGCGCGCGAGCCACTGTGGGTGAAGTCGGTAACTCAGAACAGCTCAACATTCGCTGGGGTAAAGCCGGTCGGATGCGCTGGAAAGGCAAGCGGCCGTCCGTCCGCGGGGTAGCCATGAATCCGGTGGACCATCCGCTGGGCGGCGGGGAGGGCAGGTCCTCGGGCGGGCGCCATCCAGTGAGCCCATGGGGCAAGCCGGAGAGCCGTACCCGTCCGGTCCGCAAGCCGAGCGATAGGTTCATCGTCCGTCGCCGCACGGCGAGCAAGAGAGGTTAGGAATATTCTCTTATGCCACGTAGTCTGAAGAAGGGCCCTTTCGTTGATGACCACCTGAGAAAAAAGGTGGCCGAGCAGAACGCGAAGGGCGCCAAGCACGTCATCAAGACCTGGTCTCGACGTTCCATGGTCACCCCTGCCATGCTCGGCCATACCATCGCGGTTCACGATGGGCGTAAGCACATTCCGGTGTTTGTCACCGAAGCCATGATCGGGCACAAACTCGGTGAGTTCGCGCCCACCCGAACCTTTCGCGGCCATGCCGGCCAAGATCGTCGTGCGCGACGGATCTAGATGGCCGCTGATGAAAATCCACTGAGAAATAACAAGTAACGAGGATCGAGGAGAAAAGCGATGGAAGCCAGGGCACAGGCGCGGAACATCCACGTTCCGCCCCGCAAGGCCCGCCGGGTGGTGGATCTCATTCGAGGACTTTCGGCGTCCGAGGCTCAGGGCCTATTGCGGTTCGCCCCGCAGGTCGCGAGTGAGCCAGTCAGCAAGGCGCTGGATTCCGCCATTGCCAACGCCACTCACAGTCGGCAGGTGGATCCGAGCACCTTGATCATCAGCCAGGCCTATGTGGATGAAGGCCCAACGTTGAAGCGATCCCAGCCACGCGCCCGAGGACGGGCCTACCCTATCCATAAGCGCACCAGCCATATCACCGTTGTCGTGCAGTCCCGTCCTCAGGCCAGGCCGGCCACAAGAAGGGGAACCCACAAGAGGAGGACCCACTAATGGGGCAGAAGATTAATCCGCACGGGTTCCGTCTCGGCATTACCACGCAGGCGAAGAGTCGTTGGTACGCTGATAAGCTGTACGCGGGTTATATTACGGAAGATGTCGCTATCCGGTCCATGATGACCGAGGATATGGCCCGGGCCGGCATCTCCCGAGTAGAGATCGAGCGTACCCGGGATCGGGTGCGCGTGGATATCCACACGGCCCGACCAGGCATCGTCATCGGTCGCCGAGGCGCCGAGGCCGAGCGTATCCGGGGCGATCTGGAGAAGCTTACCGGCAAGCAGATCCAGCTGAACATCCTGGAGGTTCGCAACCCTGAGGTTGATGCGCAGCTGGTAGCGCAGGGCGTGGCAGAGCAGTTGTCTAGCCGGGTATCGTTCCGTCGGGCCATGCGTAAGGCCATGCAGAGCGCGTTGAAAGCGGGGGCGAAGGGTATTCGAGTGCAGTGCTCGGGCCGGCTGGGCGGGGCGGAGATGTCCCGGTCCGAGTTCTACCGGGAAGGTCGAGTGCCGCTGCACACACTACGGTCACACATCGACTATGGTTTTTATGAAGCCCGGACCACCTTCGGCCGGATCGGCGTCAAGGTATGGATTTACACCGGAGACACCTCGGACGAACCGGGCGAGCTAGACGCTTCGGCGCCTTCGGCTAAAGCTAGGCGTCGCGGTCGACGGTCACCGGCTGCTCCAGGAGGAGATCAGACCGGCTCAGCCGCCCGAAGCGAGAGGACAGCTCGCTCACAGCGGGCGCCGGCTGCCGCCTCGCCCGTGGCCGAGTCGGACGCTGAACTTCCCCACTCCGCACCTGATGCTCCAGCGAAGCCGGACAGAGCCCAGGCCACCGTAGGACAGGAGGCTTGAGCAATGTTGATTCCCCGTAGCGTTACTCACCGTAAACAACATCACCCTAAGCGGAGCGGATTAGCCAAGGGCGGCACTGCCATTGTTTTTGGCGACTATGGCATCCAGGCGGCAGAACACGCGTATGTTACCAACCGGCAGATCGAGTCAGCGCGTATTGCCATCACGCGGTATATCCGTCGTGGTGGCAAGGTCTGGATCACGGTGTACCCGGATCGGCCACTCACGAAGAAACCGGCGGAGACCCGGATGGGTTCCGGTAAAGGCTCACCCGAGTGGTGGATAGCCAATGTGAAACCGGGACGTGTCATGTTCGAGCTGTCTGGAGTGTCGGAATCGGCAGCCCGGGAAGCGATGCGTCTGGCCATCCACAAACTTCCTATGCGGTGTCGGTTCATCAAGCGTGAGGAAGGGGTAGCGTGATGGCGACAGAGACGAAACTGTCCGAATCGCGGGCGTTAACGGATGAACAGCTGCGCGCCAAGTTGCGGGAGGCCAAGGAGGAACTGTTCAACCTCCGCTTCCAAGCAGCGACTGGTCAGCTGACTAACAACGCGGCGCTGCGTGCCATCCGGAAGGATATCGCCCGCGTCTACACCTTGATGCGAGAGCGGGAGCTGGGTATTACGGTTCTGGAAAGCGTGAATAGCGCCATATGAGCGAGAAGAGAGACAAAAACGAGATGGCGATACGACGCAACATCCGCAAGGTGCGATCTGGGCTCATCGTAGGCGATAAGATGGACAAGACCGTCGTCGTTGCGGTCACCGATCGGGTCAAGCACCCGCGGTACGGCAAGGTTATCCGCCGGACAGCGAACCTCAAGGCGCATGACGAGGTGAACGGCTGCGGTGTCGGGGATCGAGTTCTCCTCATGGAGACTCGTCCGCTGTCCGCGACCAAACGGTGGCGCGTTGTAAAAATTCTCGAGAAAGCTCAGTAATTTTTGCACCGCGGGTCTAGTGACAGCCGGAACGATCAGGAGTGAGACGTGATCCAGCAGGAGTCGCGACTAAAAGTCGCCGACAATACCGGTGCCAAAGAGATTTTGTGCATCCGGGTTCTCGGTGGCTCACATCGTCGCTATGCCGGTATCGGCGATGTCATCGTCGGCGCTGTGAAAGACGCCCTACCCGCCGCGGGCGTGAAAAAGGGTGATGTGGTCAAAGCTGTGGTAGTACGTACCGCGAAGGAGCGCCGTCGGCCGGATGGGTCCTACATTCGTTTCGACGAGAACGCGGCCGTGCTTGTCACGCCGGACGGTGAACCTCAGGGTACCCGGATTTTCGGGCCAGTAGGCCGAGAACTTCGGGAGAAGAGGTTTATGCGCATTGTCTCGCTTGCTCCGGAGGTGCTGTAGTCATGACGAAAAGCATGCATGTCAAAAAGGGCGATACCGTCATTGTCATTGCCGGCAAAGATAAGGGTGCTACCGGCAAGATCATTGCCGCCTACCCGCGGCGGCAACGTGTACTGGTCGAGGGTGTGAACCAGATCCGCAAACACACCAAGGTAGGACAGAGCACTCGAGGCGCCAAGACCGGCGGAATCATCACTCAGGAGGCTCCGATTTCTGTCAGCAATGTTTTGCCGGTAGTTTCGTTGGCAGGCAGCAAGGTCGGCACCCGGGTCGGCTATCGTTTGGACGAGCACGGTAATAAAATCCGGGTTGCCAAGCGAACTGGTGAGGATTTGTCATGAGCGTCACTCTCTCCGAATCGGCAGCGCCGCGACTCGCGCGACGATACCGCGAGGAGGTCCTGCCCCAATTGCGTGCTGAATTCAGCTACCCCAACGTCATGCGGACGCCCACCGTGGTCAAGGTCGTCGTGAACATGGCGGTGGGAGAGGCGGCACGGGACTCGAAGCTGCTAGAAGGCGCTTTGCGGGACCTTGCTGTCATTACCGGTCAGAAGCCGGCCCTGGCCAAGGCCAAAAAGTCCATTGCGCAGTTCAAGCTACGGCAAGGAATGCCCATAGGCGGGTACGTCACGCTGCGGGGTGGGCGAATGTGGGAATTTTTAGATCGACTGCTCACGCTCGCCTTACCGCGGATCCGGGACTTTCGTGGACTGTCACCCACCCAGTTCGACGGTCGGGGGAACTACAGCCTAGGTGTTACCGAGCAGGGTATGTTCCACGAGGTGGACGAGAACGCGATTTCCAAACCTCGGGGAATGGACATCACTATCGTCACCACTGCAGCGACTGATGAGGAAGGCCGAGCATTGCTACGGAGTCTCGGTTTCCCGTTTAAGGAGTCTTGAGTGGCAAGGAAAGCTTTAACCGTCAAGGCTGCTCGCAGCCCAAAATTCGCGGTGCGGGGCTATACCCGGTGCCAGCGGTGTGGGCGCTGTCGTTCGGTGTACCGTAAATTCGGACTGTGCCGGATATGTCTACGCACGATGGCACACGCGGGTGAGCTTCCTGGCGTCATCAAGAGTAGTTGGTAGATATCGAGCCTGGGAAGAAACTGTCTGGCCGGTTCGCTGGTCGAGCGGCAGCTTCTCCCACGCTGCTACGCCGTAGGTCTGATGAAGAAACCGCGGCGAGAGAGGGCCTTGCGCAATGACTATGACTGACCCGATCGCGGATATGCTGACTCGGCTGCGTAACGCGAACGCGGTGTATTACGATTCCGTGTCTATGCCGTACAGCAAACTCAAATCGTCCATCGCGGAAATTCTTCAGCGTGAAGGGTACATCGCCTCCTGGCTGGTGGAGGAGGCCGATACCCATAAGAACCTTGTCCTAGATTTGAAGTACGGTTCCCATCGGGAACGCGCTATCGCGGGTGTGCGGCGGATTTCTAAGCCCGGCTTGCGGGTCTATGCTAAATCCACTGCTCTGCCCAAGGTGTTGGGTGGGCTCGGTGTAGCCATTATTTCGACATCGTCTGGCTTGTTGACAGATCGGCAGGCCGCCACCAAAGGTGTAGGTGGGGAAGTCCTCGCCTACGTGTGGTGAGGGAGGCTCTTGCATGTCACGTATAGGACGATTGCCTATCTCAGTCCCCGCTGGTGTCAATGTTGCCATCCAAGGGCGTAAGGTCACGGCGTCCGGTCCCAAAGGGACTCTCTGTCACACTGTGGCCTCGCCCATTTCGGTCGTCCAGGATTCTGACGGCGCCCTTCACCTCACCCGTCCTAACGATGAAAAACGCGACAAGGCATTGCATGGGCTATCCCGAACACTGGTAGCCAACATGATCACGGGAGTAGCCTCCGGCTATGCCAAGGCTCTGGAGATCGTGGGAGTAGGTTATCGAGTCCAAGCCAAGGGCAAGGACCTAGAATTTTCCCTCGGATTCAGCCATACCGTGCTCGTGAAGCCTCCGGAGGGCATCACCTTAACCGCGGAAAGCCCTACCCGTGTGGTGGTGTCTGGGATTGATAAGCAACAAGTTGGACAGGTCGCCGCGAATATTCGTAAGTTGCGCAAACCGGAGCCGTATAAAGGTAAGGGCGTACGGTATGCGGACGAGATAGTCCGTCGCAAGGTTGGAAAGGCGGGTGCCAAGTAGGATATGGCTATCGCGATGAAAGCCCGCCGGGGCTCCAATCCCCAACGTATCGCGCGTTCTCGCCGGCATCGGCGAGTTCGTAAGAAGGTCTCTGGTAGCCTGGAACGGCCCCGTCTGGTCGTCAGTCGCTCCCTTCGCCATATCACGGCGCAGGTAGTCGACGACGCGGCGGGGCGTACCTTGGTGGCGGCATCCTCGCATGAGTCCGGCATCCGGACAGCTACCGCTGATAAGACTGCAAAGGCCCGCGAGGTCGGTGTGCTGGTCGCCCAGCGCGCTCAGACCGCTGGCATCCAGGCCGTTGTGTTCGATCGAGGTGGCAATGCCTATCATGGTCGAATTGCCGCGTTGGCTGATGCCGCGCGAAAAAGCGGGCTGACATTTTGATGACGGAAACTCACGAGATGACTGAAACCGAGATAGGGAACTTTTAGATGGCTACAGCCCAGCGTCGCGCCGCGACGGGCAGCACTGAGCGACGGGAACGCCGTGACCGTCGAGAATCCGGGGGGACGGATAAGACCACCTACGTGGAGCGTGTGGTCGCTATTAACCGGGTCGCCAAAGTTGTCGCCGGCGGACGCCGATTTAGCTTTACCGCTCTGGTCGTTGTCGGCGACGGCGACGGCACTGTTGGTGTCGGTTACGGCAAGGCCAAAGAGGTCCCTGCCGCTATTGCCAAGGGCGTGGAGGAAGCTAAGAAGAACTTTTTCTCCGTTCCTCGCATTCAACTGACCATCCCGCATTCGACGCAAGGTGAGAAGTCAGCGGCTATGGTGCTGCTTCGTCCAGCCAGCCCCGGTACCGGAGTCATCGCCGGGGGGGCAGTGCGGGCTGTGTTAGAGTGCGCCGGTATCCAAGACGTGCTGTCTAAATCGCTGGGTTCGGATAACGCCATCAATATTGTGCATGCCACTGTGGTTGCTTTGAAGCAGCTCATGCGTCCGGAGGAAGTCGCCGCTCGGCGGGGGCTGCCACTGGAGGACGTGGCGCCGCCGGCGTTGCTGCGTGCCCAGAGGGGAGTAGGGGTATGAGTGACGGAGGTTCCGCGACGCAGTTGAAGATCACCCAAGCCCGTTCGGCAATCGGGGGTAAGCCACATCAGCGGGAAACTCTGCGCACTCTCGGGCTCACAGCCATCCGTGATGTGGTGATCGCACCGAACCGTCCGGAAATCCGGGGGATGATCGCGGCCGTGGCCCATCTTGTCACGGTCGAGGAGGTCAACTAACCATGGCGCTTAAGACGCATCACCTGCATCCCGCCGCGGGGGCACGCCGCAAGAAAATTCGGGTAGGCCGAGGAGAAGCGGGACGCAGGGGTAAGACCGCGGGGCGCGGCCACAAGGGCTCCCAGGCCCGAGGCCAGGTACCCGCGCACTTTGAGGGCGGGCAGACGCCGCTGCACATGCGGTTGCCCAAACTCAAAGGTTTTCGCAACCCATTCCGCACCCAGTATCAGGTAGTCAACCTCGATAAGCTGGCCAAGCTCTATCCCAACGGCGGTGAGGTTACCGTCGCTGACTTGGTAGCCAAGTCAGCGGTACGAGAAGACCAGCCGGTCAAGGTCTTGGGGGGTGGTGAGATCTCGGTGGCGGTGCGGGTGAGCGTTGACGCGTTTTCTACCGCGGCCCAGGAGAAGATCGCCGCCGCTGGCGGCGTTATTACTGAGCTGTAGACGAGGCATCGTGCTCGCAGCATTTGCCCAGGCGTTCCGCACGCCCGACTTGCGGAAGAAGATCCTGTTCACATTCGGTGTCGTAGTGCTGTTTCGGCTCGGCTCCCAGATTCCCACTCCCGGCGTGGATACCAGGGCTATCAACGAATGCTTGGCGCAGGTTCAGGGTAGTGGTCTTTACGGGTTAGTTAATCTGTTCAGCGGGGGAGCTCTGCTCCAGCTCTCCATTTTTGCGCTGGGCATCGTGCCGTACATCACGGCCAGCATCATCATTCAGCTGCTCGTCGTGGTAATCCCGCGCTTGGAGGCATTGAAGAAAGAGGGCCAGGCTGGGCAAGCCAAGCTCACCCAGTACACTCGGTACCTCACGGTGGCGCTTGCCATGCTGCAATCCACCGGACTGATCGCGGTAGCCCGCCAACCCGGGAGACTGTTCCAGGGATGCAGCTTACCGATCATCCCCGTTGACACGTCAGTCTTTCGCATTATCGTCATGGTGGTCACCATGACCGCCGGCACTGCGATGGTCATGTGGTTGGGCGAGTTGATTACTGACCGGGGCGTCGGCAATGGCATGTCCTTGTTGATTTTCACCTCTATCGCCGCTGGTTTCCCGAGTGAATTGTGGCGGATTAAGACGCAGAGCGAATATGGTGGTGGCTGGCCACTATTCGCGTTCGTGATCTTTGTTGGTGTGGTGATTGTCGGCGCGGTGGTATTTGTGGAGCAAGCTCAGCGTCGTATTCCGGTGCAGTATGCTAAACGGATGATTGGCCGGCGAGCGTATGGTGGATCATCTACGTACATCCCGCTGCGAGTTAACCAGGCTGGGGTGATCCCGGTTATTTTTGCTTCATCGCTGCTGTACGTTCCGGTATTACTTGCTCAATTCAATCAAGATGCCGGGTGGGCTCAGTGGATCCAGCGGAATTTTGTCCGGGGAGACCATCCGCTTTATCTGGCTTCCTACTTCGTTTTGATCATTTTCTTTGCGTTTTTCTATGTGGCGATCACCTTTAATCCGGAGGAGATTGCCGACAACATGAAAAAATATGGCGGTTTCATTCCTAGTGTCCGGGTGGGTAAGCCCACCGCCGAATACCTTGACTATATCCTCACCCGGATCACCTGGCCCGGGTCGCTCTACCTCGCTGTCGTCGCTATCATCCCCATGCTCGCCCTCACGGTTTTCAGCGCTAGTCAGAATTTCCCCTTCGGTGGCACTAGCATCCTGATTATTGTCGGTGTGGGGTTGGAAACTGTGAAGCAAGTGGAAAGTCAGCTTCAGCAACGCCATTATGAAGGCTTCCTCCGGTAGTGCGCATTGTGCTGCTGGGGCCACCGGGGGCGGGCAAAGGAACTCAGGCCCAGTTCATTGCCTCACACCTGTCGATCCCTAAGATTTCCACCGGAGACATTTTTCGTGCCAATGTGAGCGCGGGAACCTCCTTGGGGCGACAGGCCAAGGAATATATGCACCGTGGTGACCTGGTACCTGATGAGGTCACCATTGCTATGGTGGAGGACCGGTTAGCCGAGGACGACGCAACCGCCGGATTTTTGCTGGACGGCTTTCCTCGCAACGTGCGCCAAGCCGAGGTTCTGGAAGAACTCATCGAGCGCATGGAAGTCAAACTAGATGTGGTCCTCGAGCTGGTGGTGGAGGATGACGAGGTGGTGCGCCGGCTTTCTGGTCGCCGTACCTGCCGCACCTGCGGCCACATCTGGCATCAGGAATTCGACCCGTCGGCTCGGCCGGATGTGTGTGATCAGTGCGGCGGAGAGCTGTTTCAGCGAGATGATGATCTGCCGGCGACGATTCGTCACCGCTTGCAGGTCTACTATGAACAGACCGTGCCACTTTTGGATTTTTACGCGGTCCGCGATCTCCTGGTAGGAGTTGACGCCATGGGCCCGGTAGAAGACGTCACCGAGCGGGCAATCACCGCTTTGCGCCCATTCCGTTGCTGATCGGCCTGGATGGAGTCGGCCGATAGACTTCCGTCTCACTGAGGGTGGCCTGGGTTCGCTTCTGGCGGCGGTTTGGCGTAAACTACGAAGGCAGTATACTTCAAGACCTGGCCTTCGACGTCAGTGGCTTGTGCTGATGTGACAGGTCAGGTTATGCGTGTGTTGGGGGCCTACCAGTTTGTGGTAGGCACATCCGAGGACGTTAGCCCATTCCGACTTTAAGAAATTGCGGAGGACATGGCCAAAAAAGAAGGGGCCATCGAGATGGAAGGCACCGTCACCGAGCCGCTGCCCAATGCGATGTTTCGGGTGCAGCTCCAGAATGGGCACAACGTTCTAGCGCACATCAGTGGAAAGATGCGGATGCATTACATTCGAATTCTCCCGGATGATCGGGTTGTGGTCGAGCTTAGTCCGTATGACCTGACCCGTGGCCGGATTGTGTACCGATATAAGTAGCGGACTGGAAACCTGATCAGCAGCGAAAGGACGTCGGAGAAACCGGCCGACCTTTCTTGAGGAAATCCGGAGAGGCCGATGAAGGTCAGACCGAGTGTGAAGAAGATGTGTGACAAGTGTAAAGTTATCCGTCGACACGGCCGGGTCATGGTGATCTGCCAGAACCCCCGCCATAAGCAACGGCAAGGCTGAGCACACCGATATCGCGTCGTCCTGTCGTCCCGACTTCCGGTCGTTTCCGACAGAGCACCTTCGGTCTTCAGGCCGGAGCCCCTCGGGGGAAGCGACGTGAAGACCTCCGAACACCTAAGGAGTATCGCCAGATGGCACGCCTGGTTGGTGTAGACCTGCCCCGCGAGAAGCGGCTTGAGGTCGCCCTTACCTATATCTTTGGCATTGGCCGCACGCGCGCGCGTCAAACCCTCGCCGCTACCGAAATCAACCCGAACCTGCGGGTCAAAGACCTCGACGACGCTGAGTTGATCAAGCTCCGGGATTGGATTCAGACTCACTACAAGTTCGAGGGTGATCTTCGCCGCGAGATTGCCGCGGATATTCGACGTAAAATTGAAATCGGCTGCTACCAAGGGATACGTCATCGTCGCGGCTTGCCAGTACATGGACAACGCACCCATGGCAACGCTCGGACCCGTAAGGGTCGGCGTGTCGCTATCGCTGGCAAGAAGAAGCCAGCGGCTAAGAAGTAATTCCGTTACCGAGACCACATCCGCCTTCAGACACCTAACCGTTATGGTGGCCGCCCCTGGCGGTCGAGGATCGCGACCGAGGAGTTTCCGTACAGATGCCGCCCACCCAGAAAGCCAGTCCTGCTGGCAGAAAAACGCGCCGTAAAGAGAAGAAAAATATCGCCCATGGCCATGCGCATATCAAGAGCACGTTCAACAACACGATCGTCTCGATTAGTGATCCGGCGGGGAACGTGATTTCATGGGCGAGCGCTGGCCAGGTCGGTTTCAAAGGATCCCGTAAGTCTACCCCGTTCGCGGCGCAGATGACGGCGGAAGCTGCCGCGCGCCGTGCCCAAGAGCATGGCATGCGCAAGGTGGACGTGTATGTGAAGGGCCCGGGCTCTGGCCGCGAAACCGCTATCCGCTCCCTGCAGGCTACCGGGCTGGAGGTAGGCTCCATCCAAGATGTTACCCCCATGCCGCATAACGGTTGCCGTGAGCCAAAGCGGAGGAGAGTATGAAATCTCCCACCCATCAAAGCGTCGTCGCGTCTGAGTAGGAGTTTACCAACATGGCTCGTTATACCGGTGCGGATTGCAGGCGCTGCCGTCGCGAAAAGATGAAACTCTTTCTCAAAGGCAGTAAGTGTCCGTCCCCTAAGTGCCCGATCGAAATAAGGCCCTACCCGCCGGGTGAGCACGGTCGTGGCCGGTCCAAGGACAGCGAGTATCTGCTCCAGAAGCGCGAGAAGCAAAAGTGTGCCCGGATTTACGGGGTACTGGAGAAGCAGTTTCGCACCTACTACCGGGAAGCCAACCGCCAGAAGGGCAAAACTGGTGAGAACCTGTTGCGTATTCTGGAAAGCCGACTGGACAATGTGGTCTACCGCGCGGGTTTCGCCAAGAGCCGAGATATGGCACGGCAGCTAGTCCGTCACGGTCATTTCCTGGTAAATGATAGAAAAGTTAACATTCCTTCGTATCGGGTCGCCGGGAACGACATCATCGAAGTACGTAGGTCTTCGCTGGATTTGACGCCGTTCATCGTGGCTCGCGCGGAAGCCGCCGATCACATCGTGCCAGCATGGCTGGAGGTATTGCCGACCAAGATGCGCATCCTGGTGCACGCGCTTCCGGAGCGGCAGATCATCGACACACCAGTGCAGGAACAGCTTATCGTGGAGCTTTACTCGAAATAACGGAACGCGCCGGGTGCTGCTTAGCTACGCCCGGTGCTTACACTCGCGGCGTCATATAGCGGGCGTCCGGGAGACGCGGGAGGAACACCATGCTCATTGCCCAGCGACCGACCTTAGCCGAAGAAGCTGTCAGCGAATACCGCTCCCGGTTCATCATCGAGCCGTTGGAACCCGGATTTGGCTATACCCTCGGCAATTCATTGCGCCGCACTCTGCTCTCGTCCATCCCGGGCGCCGCGGCCACCAGTATCCGGATCGAAGGCGTCCTGCACGAGTTCACTACGGTGCCGGGGGTCAAAGAGGACGTCACTGACCTCATCATCAACGTCAAGCAACTGGTGATCAGTTCAGAGCACGATGAGCCGGTAGTGATGTATTTGCGTAAGCAGGGACCGGGCGTAGTGACCGCGGGCGATATCAGCGTGCCGGCGGGGGTAGAGGTGCACAATCCCGAGTTGCCGTTGGCCACGTTGAACGGCAAGGGCAAGCTGGAGATAGAGCTGACTGTGGAACGCGGTCGTGGTTATGTGTCCGCGACGCAAAATAAGCAGGTAGGACAAGAGATCGGCCGGATCCCGACTGACTCGATCTACTCGCCAGTACTCAAAGTCACCTACCGGGTCGAGGCCACTCGCGTCGAGCAGCGTACCGACTTCGACAAGCTTATTGTGGACGTGGAGACCAAGCCCTCTATGCATCCTCGGGACGCCCTCGCAAGCGCCGGTAAGACCCTGGTCGAATTATTCGGCCTGGCGCGTGAGCTGAATATGGAAGCCGAGGGTATTGACATCGGCCCGTCTCCGATTGATGCCGCCTTGGCTGCCGATCTCGCTTTGCCCATCGAGGAGCTAGAGTTCACAGTGCGTTCCTACAACTGCCTCAAACGGGAAGGTATCCACACCGTCGGTGAACTGGTTTCCCGCAGCGAAGCGGATCTCTTGGATATCCGTAACTTTGGCACCAAATCCATTGACGAGGTCAAGGCCAAACTGCAGTCGATGGGACTCGCCCTCAAAGACGCGTCGACATTCGATCCAGGCGTCGCCGCGGACAGTTACCCGGCCGATGAGGACCAGGGCTACGTCGAGACCGAACAGTACTAAGAGGCCACGAGGAGAACGAACACCATGCCCAAGCCTTCCCGAGGTCCGCGGCTCGGCAGCGGTCCCGCCCACGAGCGGCTGATGCTGGCGAACCTCGCTACCGCGCTGTTCGAACATGGCCGGATCACCACCACCGTGACCAAGGCCAAGCGCCTACGCCCATTAGCGGAACGGCTCATCAGTTCCGCTAAGCGGGGGGATCTCCATGCCCGGCGGCAGGTCCTCACCGTGGTGCGGGATAAGGGCGTGGTGCACGCTCTGTTCACCGAGATCGCTCCTCACTATGCCAACCGCCCTGGTGGTTATACCAGGATCACCAAGGTAGGGGCGCGTAAGGGGGACAACGCCCCCATGGCAGTTATTGAGCTGGTAGAGGGGATCGAAGCCTCGAATACTTCTCAGGTTGAAGGCGACCCTCCCGTAGTCGACGATAAGGACTGACGACGCATCCTACCGTCCGGCTTCGACTGGACTTAGCTTACGACGGAACGGACTTCGCCGGGTGGGCGCGACAACCAGGGCAACGTACTGTCCAGGGGGTGCTTGAGAATGCGCTCACCACAGTTCTCCGGTTAGCTTTCTCGGCGCCACTGACCGTGGCGGGACGGACTGACGCCGGAGTGCATGCCTCCGGTCAGGTAGCCCATGTCGATGTGCCTGGTGAAGCTTGGCATCAGGCTAGCGCGGTTCTGCCACGGCGGCTGGCCGGAATACTCCCGCCAGACCTCCGGGTATGGTCCATAGCCCCAGCTCCCGACGGCTTTGATGCCCGATTCTCCGCATTGTCCCGGCGATATCGCTATCGAGTTTGTGACGACCCTGCGGGTGTGGACCCATTGCAGCGGCGGAACGTGCTCTGGTATCCCCGCCCCATAGATCTGGAACGGATGAACGAAGCGGCTCACTTATTGCTTGGGGAACACGACTTCGCCGCGTACTGCCGTAAGCGGGTTGGGGCCAGGACAGCGCGCCGCCTGATGCGTTTGTCCTGGACGCGGCTGGAGGGAGGATTAGCAATAGCTGAGGTGGAGGCCAACGCGTTCTGCCACTCCATGGTGCGCGCTCTGGTTGGGGCGTTGCTCGCGGTGGGTGATGGACGGCGTCCCCAGACCTGGCCGGCTGAAGTGCTCGTCAGCAAACAGCGTCACCCAGGGGTGACCGTAGCGCCCGCACTCGGGCTCACCCTTTTCCAGGTGCGTTACCCACCGGATACCATGCTGGCCGCTACTGAGTGAAGGGCACCTTGAACCAATAGGATTGGGTGAAGGGACCCTTCATGTGTGGTCAACGTGGCGGAAGAGCCTTGGCAAGCTCCCACAGAAAGGTCCGGCGATTCCTGGTGGCCACCTGGAATTCTCGGCCTTGTTGATCTTTGAGCACTATCGACTGCATTAAATTAGGTATCTCCCAAGGACAACCCATGATAGATGGTTCACCGCGGCGTCTTCGGCGCCCGCCAGCTGCCCAGTGAGGAACATTCGGGGAGGCGTTCCATCGCTCGATAAACGTAGGATCAACCCCCCGTAGTCGCTCAGTAACCACGCTAGGATCAAGCTCGTTAACGAGGATGGTGTCTCGACCCACTCGTAGCGTCTCTGTGTCTAAGGTGATGCTGTGGTACATGTTTTTGTGGAATTCTGGACCCAAAAACAGCAAGACCCCTATCAGTGCCCCCAGGACAAGCACCCAGATTCCCCGCAGAACAATAGCCGCTAAGAGGCTGATGGCTGTTGCTCCAGCCACCCAGAAAAACCATCTTCGAGCTGCTTGGCCCAGTTGCTCTTGATAAAGGATCATAACGACGGCGCCTTCCGCGGCAGGAAGAGAGCGTATTGGTCAGCGGTGGGGCGAGGGCGCTTTGACCCATGCTGGCTGATGCCGGTATTCTACGGTTCTGTTGTCTTTATCGGCTTCGCAGGATCTCAGCCATCCGCGATGGTGACTACACTCAAGATTACCGCGATCAACGAAAGCTACCACCGTGCGCACGTATAACCCTAAACCCAGCGACATTTCGCGTCAGTGGCACGTCATCGATGCCACCGACATCGTATTGGGCCGGCTCGCCAGTCAGGCCGCGGTACTGCTCCGCGGAAAGCATAAGCCGCAGTATGCGTCACACGTGGACACCGGTGACTTCGTCATCATCGTGAACGCTGCCAAGGTAGCCCTTACCGGTAAGAAGCTGCAGCAAAAATTGGCCTATCGCCACTCTGGGTACCCAGGCGGGCTCCGCGGTGTGCGGTACCAGGATCTCATGGCCAAAAATCCCGATAAAGCAGTGCAGGCGGCTATCAAGGGCATGCTCCCCCACAATCGTCTGGGTCGGGCGATGCTTTCCAAGCTCAAGATTTACTCCGGGCCTGCTCACCCGCATCAGGCGCAACAGCCCACGCCGTTTTCGATTCCGTCGATCGCCCAGTAACTTCCCGAACGATTCAAAGACCTAAGGAGAACCATGGCCACCTCGGTAGCGGCCAGCCCGCCAGCCCTCGGCCACAACAGCGCCGGAACCAACGGCGCCGGAACGAGTTATCGCACCCAGACAGCGGACTCAGCCCCAGCAGCGCCGGCCCGTGCCGCGGTAGTCGGTCCGGCGGCTGCCACCGGCCGTCGCAAAGAAGCTATCGCGCGGGTTCGTATTGTCCCGGGCAACGGTGGGTGCACCATCAATGGTCGCCCGTTGGAACACTATTTCCCCAATAAAGTTCACCAGCAGTTGATCAACGAGCCGTTGGCCGTTCTGGAACTACAAGGGTCCTATGATGTCATCGCGCGGATTCACGGTGGTGGCCCCTCGGGTCAGGCTGGCGCGCTGCGGTTGGGTATTGCCCGCGCTTTGAACGAGGTGGACACGGAGGTCTACCGGTCTAGCCTGAAAAAAGCGGGGTTTCTCACGCGCGACGCTCGAGTTAAAGAGCGCAAGAAGGCGGGTCTGAAGAAGGCTCGTAAGGCGCCTCAGTACACCAAGCGTTAGTCAGAAGTCAGCTATACCCGAGATGGCGCGGCTTTTCGGTACGGATGGAGTGCGGGGGGTCGCCAACCGTGATCTTACGGCTGAGCTGGCTCTGGACCTCGCTATAGCCGCGGCGCGCCTCCTCGGTAATGCTGGTGCGGATCGCCGTCCGGTTGCGGTCGTTGGCCGGGACCCGCGAGCTTCTGGTGAGTTTCTGCAAGCCGCGGTGACAGCCGGCCTAGCCAGCGCCGGTGTGGACGTGCTGTGCGGGGGCGTGCTGCCTACCCCAGCCGTCGCTTACCTGACCGAGGTGTTAGACGCCGACCTCGGTGTCATGCTGTCGGCCAGTCACAACCCCATGCCGGATAACGGCATCAAATTCTTTGCCCGGGGCGGACACAAATTGCCGGACGAGGTGGAAGACGCCGTGGAGGCGCGGATGCGGGAGCGGTGGCAGCGCCCGATCGGGGCAGCAGTGGGCCGGGTGCGAGATTTCCCGGCAGGCTTCAATCGATATGTGGATCACCTGCTAGCTACGCTGCCTAACCCTTTGGACGGGCTGAAGGTGGTTGTCGACTGCGCCAACGGGGCTGCCTTCCGGGTGGCGCCGGAGGTGCTGCGCCGAGCCGGCGCGAACGTGGTGGAGATGGGTGTCAAACCCGATGGTCTCAACATCAACGCGAATTGCGGCTCCACTCATCTTACACAGCTGCAGGCTGCCGTGGTCGAGCATGCCGCGGACGCTGGCATTGCCCACGATGGTGACGCGGACCGCTGCCTGGCCGTCGGCGCTGATGGACAGGTAGTGGACGGCGACCAGATCCTGGCTGTGCTGGCGCTGGCCATGCGGGAGGCGGGCACGTTGATTTCCGCCACCGTCGTCACCACGGTCATGTCCAACCTCGGCTTTACCTCTGCCATGCGGCGCGAAGGCATTTCGGTGATTTCGACCACGGTGGGTGACCGGTACGTGCTAGAAGCCATGAAAACGGGGGGGTATGTCTTAGGCGGGGAGCAGTCAGGGCATGTGGTATTGCTTGACCATGCCACTACCGGAGACGGAGTGCTCACCGCGCTTCACCTGCTGGCGCGGGTTGCCGCCACAGGTAAGCCACTGGCGGAACTAGCCGGGGTGATGACCAGGTTTCCGCAGGTTCTCATCAATGTTACCGGTGTGGACAAGGCCCGAGTGGGGAGTTCGACAGAGCTGGCCGGGGCGGTTCGCGCGGCCGAAGCCGCCCTCGGCGAGACCGGTCGGGTTCTGCTCCGTCCTTCTGGAACCGAGCCGATGGTCCGGGTCATGGTTGAGGCTTCCGAGAAGCAACAAGCCCAGCTCGTGGCCGATCAGCTCGCCGCCGTGGTTCAATCCGCGCTTGGTTGAGCGTCGCCCAGATAGAAAAGCCTTGCTATCATGGAAAGGTGAACTTTCCTCGTATTACGATTGACCCAGCTCAAATGGGCGGGATGCCGTGTATTCGTGGTCTGCGGATTCCCGTTGCCACCGTGGTGGCGATGTTCGCTGACGGTATGGCAGCTGAAGAGATTATTGGTGATTTACCTGATTTAACTTCCGAAGACGTTACCGAGGCGTTGCGCTTTTCGCCAAGTTCGCAACGTGACTAAAGCAGTCATTGTGAACCGCTGCCGAAGCGGACCAGCATCACGGTGGCTACGAAGGCAGGCTCGCTGTCGAACCGGTTGAATGCCAAAGCCTTACCGTCACCCGAGAAATAGCTTGGGCCAAACGGACCAGGCTCGGTGATCGGCGTGATCGTCCTATCGGCCACGGTCACCACCGCCACCTCGGTGTCAGCGCCGTCCCGGTTGTGTCCGTAGCTGATGGCTCGGCCGTTGGGGGAGAAGTTGGCTGATGTGATTTGGTGGTCTCGCTTCGCGGGGACCACGGTGACCGGGGTGGCTTGTCCCGGAGTGATGAGCAGCAGCTTTTGATCAAAGGCGGCAATGCGCTTGCGGTCTGGGGCAAGGGCGAATCCGTTGCCGTCGAACGTCGCTGTGATGGCGCCTTGGGCATCGCGTAGTGTCACTTTCCTGTTACCGGCGATCACGTAGCTGCCATCGTCGAGTTGGCCAACCTGGCTGACTCCGGAGGCGATCCCGGAGTCGAATAGTCGGGTGATGACCTCGGTAGCGGGGTTGATTCGCACCACCGATCCGGCCCGGCTGGCGGTGGGATCGTTGACCGCCGCGAGTAGGTGCTCCCCATCGGTGGACCAGGAGAAGGAATACGGCGCTGGCAACGGTTGGTTGTCATTTCGGCGTAGGGTCACTGGCTTTAGGTCGGCAAGATGGCCGTCCGCTGTTTCGGCGCCCACCCATAATGCCGAGAAGAAGCCCTCGCACGCGTCGACCACCGCGATCCGACTGCCTGTGCCGCGGATGACCTGGCCCCGGACGGGGTTGTCCTCGGTGTCGCGCACGAGCTCTCGCTTCTCGTCCCCGCCAACGACAGGAAGCCGGTACATCACGGGCTCCGGCTGGCCCTCACATCCTGGCTGAGGGAAATCTTTGCTCTCCTCTTCGACATAAGCGGCTGACCCGTCGGGGCTCACGCCGTTCAGGAAGCCGGCGCCGATCTGCTGAGGTTGGCTTGGCTGCGAATAACGGATTTCCGCCGTCGCCTGGGTGGAATCCGGGTGAGAACCAAAATGCCCGCACCCGGTCAGAGTGAAGAGCGCGACAGCCAGGAACATGGTACGGGGGAAGCGGATCCGACAGGACGATTGGCGGGATACCGTCCTATCGCTGATGAGCAGCTGCCCTTCAGACATCTTCCACGTCATGCGCGTCTCCAGGGTCAATCCGCCCAGCAAGCTCTGACTGCATGAGCATAACGGGTTACGTAGGTTTCACGCGACGGACAGTCCGCACCCGGTCGATGGTCTTATCCCAGGAGGCAACGACACCAATCCCGGAGGACTCGGCCTGTGCTACCAGATAGGCATTGGCAAAACCCAGGCGATGGACTTCGTACAGTTCTAATGTTCGAAGCAGAAGCGCGGAGTTTGCCGCAGCGATAGCGGGAAAAGCCAGAATCGACCGAATCAGCTCAGCAGTCTTGTCTCGGGGCGTCTCGTAGAAGAACTCCAGCACGTACACCACTTCGGCGACTACCACGTCGGCAAGAAACAGCTTGGATGCCCGTGTCAGGAACTTCGTGGCCGCAGCCGCCTGCTCCGCGGGGTCGCCAGTGAGATGCCGGAGGAGAATATGGGTATCGACAAAAGCGGTCACTGCGGTTCCTGGACACGGTGTAGGAGTTCCTGCGCGCGCTTAAGGTGGACCTGGCGGCGTATCTCCGGCCACGGAACCCCTCGTTTCGTTGCTGGAACGGGAACACTGCCGGCCAGCTCCAGCAAGTCCGGCGTCCGAGCTAGCACTGCGTGTTCTCCCTGGACGCGGAACACCAGTTGATCGCCTTTATGCAGCCCAAGAAGCTCCCGTATCAATTTCGGGATGGTTACCTGCCCTTTAGATGTGAGGCGTGCCGCGATATCCATGGCATTCTCCTTACTTAGGCAATAAAGTAAGCATACATCCTTTCGTTATGACTCTAGCGGGGCATAGGGGCGCTAGCAGTGCCCGATGTGCCAAGCTGGGAAAGTGATCGTGGGATTAGGCATTGACGTGGTAAACATCGCCCGGTTCGCGGACTCGCTGCACCGTACCCCAAAGCTGGCTACCCGTTTGTTCACCGAAGCCGAGCGACGACTGGGCGTGGCTTCGCTGGCCGCGCGGTTCGCGGCGAAGGAGGCGCTGGCCAAGGCGTTAGGGGCGCCCGGCGGTCTGCATTGGCATGACGCCGAGGTGGTATCCGGAACTTCTGGTCAGCCACTGCTGCGCGTGCGGGGCAGCGTCCGGGTTCGCGCCGAAGCGCTGGGCGTACGCCGGTGGCATCTGTCCTTGAGTCACGACGCGGGCATTGCTTCAGCCGTCGTTCTCGCTGAAGGAGACGAAAAGCGATGAAATTCGCGCATGATGTTCCAGCGGTGCGGGCGGCTGAGGCAGCGACAATGGGCCGGCTGCCCGAGGGAACCCTGATGCGCCGCGCCGCCGCGGGTCTTGCCGCGGTCAGCGCCGAGCTGCTCGGCAGGATATACGGCGCCCGGGTGGTGCTGCTGGTCGGCAGCGGGAACAACGGGGGAGATGCCCTCTATGCGGGTGCTCAGCTCACTCGCCGGGGAGCTCAGGTGACTGCGCTGCTGCTCGATCCGGAGCGTGCCCACGCCGGTGGATTAGCCGCCCTGCGTGCGGCCGGCGGCCGGGTGAGCGGGGACCCTGAGGTGGTCGACCAGGCCGATCTGGTGCTGGACGGGATCATCGGCATCGGAGGGCACGGCGGGCTACGTCCTGATGTTGCCGCTCTGGCAGCGCGGCTGGAGGAGCGCCGAGCTACTACCGGTTCCCCGCGAGTGGTGGCCGTGGATGTGCCCAGTGGCGTGGACGCCTCCACTGGCCAAGTCGCGGGCGCTGCCGTCCGGGCCGATGTGACCGTCACGTTCGGCACGTACAAGCCTGGGCTGCTCGTGGATCCAGGTGCGGCATACGCGGGCGCCGTGCGCCTCGTCGATATTGGTCTGATTGGCGATTTACCTACTCCAACGCTGACCACCTTGCAGGAAGTCGACGTCGCGGCACTCCTGCCCATCCCACCGCGCGAGACAGACAAGTACCACCGCGGGGTCATCGGTGTCGTCGCCGGCTCGCAACGGTATCCGGGTGCGGCCGTGCTCACCGTCGGCGGGGCGCGACGCAGCGGAGCAGGCTATGTGCGCGTTATGGGGCTGCGGCGAGTGGCCGAGCTGGTGCGTTCATATTTTCCTGACGGCGTGGTCACCGAAGGGATGCCGTCGGAAGCGGGCCGGGTGAAGGCATGGGTCGTGGGACCGGGACTCGACACTGACCAGGATGCCCAGCAACGGCTCGACGAGGTGCTCGCCGTCGAGGCGCCCGTGTTGGTCGACGCGGACGGGCTCAACATCCTGGCGCGGCGGGGCCGACTCGACCGATCCGCGCCCACACTGCTCACCCCGCACGTGGGCGAGGCAGCCCGGCTGCTCGGTACTGAGCGAGCCGAAGTAGCGGCCCGGCGTCTGGAGCATGTTCGCCACCTAGCTGATGTCTATCGGGCCACCGTGCTGCTTAAAGGCGCCACCACGCTGATAGCTACTCCAAACGGCCAGGTGCGGGTCAATGCCACCGGAACTCCGTGGCTTGCCACCGCGGGCAGCGGCGACGTGCTGGCCGGTTTTGCCGCTGGGCTACTCGCGGCTGGCCTGTCGCCGCTGGACGCCGGCTCGGTCGGTGCTTACCTGCACGGCGCCGCTGCCCGAATCGCCAGCGCGGGTAGCCCCATCGCCGCGTACGACCTTCTCGACGCCCTGCCGCAAGCCTGGCGATTGGTTCAAGGGTCCCTTCACCCAAACCTATTGGTTCAAGGGTCCCTTCACCCGGAAAATCTGGGAGGATGATCATGCCGCTACCAGCCGAGGCTCGGATCGATCTGAACGCGATCCGGGATAACGTGGTACAGCTGCGGGGCCATGTCGGACCCGCTGAGGTGATGGCGGTGGTCAAGGCCGACGGCTATGGGCACGGCCTGCTGGCGGCCGCCCGCGCGGCCCGCGCCGGCGGCGCCAGCTGGCTGGGAGTGGCTTTGCTCCAGGAGGCGTTACAGCTGCGCCAGGCTGGCATCCCCGGCCGGATTCTGGCCTGGTTGATCACCCCGGGCGAAGCCTGGGGCCAAGCTATTCAGGCGGACATCGACCTGTCTGCCAACGACGTCTGGGCTATCGAGGAGATCGCCGCCGCCGCGGAACAGGTGGGCCGATCGGCTCGGCTGCACCTGAAAGTCGACAGCGGGCTTGGTCGGGCCGGCGCCCAGCCACACGATTGGCCCGCTCTGGTGGATGCCGCGCTTAAAGCTCAAGCCGACGGCCACGTCACCGTGGTCGGGCTGTGGTCCCACTTCGCGTACGCTGACGCGCCGGGCCACGCCACGATCGCCCGACAAATCGAGGCTTTCCGTGATGCGGTAGCGCTGGCGGAGCGGGCTGGCGTCCGGCCCGAGGTGCGACATCTGGCTAACTCAGCCGCCACCCTGACTCTGCCTGATGCTCACTTCGATCTGGTGCGGCCCGGACTGGCTGTCTACGGACTGTCCCCGGCGCCAGAGGTAGGCGATCCGAGCACATTCGGTGTGCGTCCAGCTATGACGCTGACCGCCCGGCTGGCCTTGGTCAAGCGAGTTCCAGCCGGACACGGCATCTCCTACGGCCACCAGTACATCACCCAGCGCTCCACCGCTCTCGGACTGATCCCGATGGGATACGCCGACGGGGTGCCGCGGCACGCCAGCAACACAGGTCCGCTCCTGGTTGCGGGCAAGCGTCGGGTCATCGCTGGCCGGGTATGCATGGACCAGTTCGTGGTGGACCTCGGCGATGACGCTGCCGCGGCCGGCGACGAGGTGGTGCTGTTTGGCCCTGGCGAGGCCGGCGAGCCCACCGCTGAAGACTGGGCGCGTGCTGTGGGCACTATTTCCTACGAGATCGTCAGCCGGATCGGCCCACGCGTCCCCCGGGTTTACCGTGGCGACGTGGCAGTGGCAGGGTGATCCGGTGGCGAGCTCGCCACGACAGGGTGGTAGAGCCGTACGGTCAGCTGCGCGATGCTCCCCAGGTCGTGACTACGCCGGACGGTGTCGAGCTATACCTGGAGATCGACGGCGAGCTCCGCGGCGAGGCTCCGCTGACCATCGTGTTCTGCCACGGTTACGCCTTGACCCAGGACTCTTGGCACTACCAGCGGCGCGATCTCGGTAGTCGTGGCAAGCCCCTGGGCCGGCTTGTCTTCTATGACCAGCGTGGCCATGGCCGCTCCGGGCGAGGCGCCAGAGACACCGCCACCCTTGAGCAGCTGAGCGTCGATCTGGCTGTCGTGCTCGACGCGGTGGCCCCGCGCAGTCCGGTGGTGCTGGTGGGCCACTCCCTCGGAGGCATGGTCATCATGGCGCTGGCTGACCAGTACCCCGAGCTGTTCGGCAACCGGGTGGTCGGAGTCGCGCTGCTGGCTACCTCGCCAGGTCAGTGGGCCAAGGTGACCTTGGGCGTTCCGATCTACGGGGCCACGTTGCTGCACCGTTTACTTCCCCGATTCCTCGCCGTGCTGAGCAGCCACCCAGAGCTGGTGGAGAAGGGTTGGCGAGCAGCCAGCGGTCTCGGCCATGTGCTGACTCGGCGATGTGGTTTCGCCTCTGACGTGCCGCTGTCGCTGGTGAAATTTACCGCGGAGATGCTGGCCGCGACTCCCATCGACGTGATCGCCGACTTTTACCCCGCCTTTGCCGCGCATGACAAACTACGGGCGCTGCCTATATTGCGGCGCGTTGAGACGTTGGTGTTGATAGGAGAGAACGACCTGCTCACACCGGTTGATCACGGCCGGGTGATTGCTCAGGAAGTGCCCGGCGCTACGCTGGTCCTGATGCCTTCGGCGGGGCATCAGCTGATCCTGGAGCATCCCGACGTGGTCAACCATCATCTGCGCGAGCTGGTTGCTCGCGTGTCCCAAACCCTGGAGTGTGATAAATGAGCGCTACGCAGACGATCATTAGGCCGGTGACGATAACCGTACCCACTCCGGAAGCCATGCACACGCTGGGGCGTCGCATAGCTGGACTGCTGCGAGCTGGCGATCTCGTTCTGCTGATTGGAGAGTTGGGGGCAGGTAAGACCACTCTTACGCAGGGAATCGGCGAAGGACTGAGAGTACGCGGTCCGATCACCTCGCCGACATTTGTCATCGCCCGGGTTCACCCTTCCCAGGTGAGCGGGCCGCCCTTAGTACACGTGGACGCGTACCGATTAGCCGATCTCGCCGAGGTGGATGATCTGGATTTGGACGCCGCCATACCGGAGTCCATCACCGTAGTTGAGTGGGGAAAAGGCAAGGTCGAGCAGTTGGCCGCCCATCGCCTGGAGGTGAGAATTTCTCGTCCGGGGAATGGCCCTGGCCTAGCCGAAGCGCGGCAGGTGCACATCACCGGCGTCGGCGCCCGATGGACTGGGATTTCTCTAGACCAGCTGAACGCTGGGTAAAGCAGAAGAGCGGGCTAAAGACCCGAAGTCCTCACCCGCTCTGCTCCTATCGTAGGGTGTGCCTAGTCAAGACAATACCGATACGCCCGGCAACCTTAACCGAGCTGGTCAAGCAACCGAGTTGCCATGCGTAGCAGGCTGGGCGCGTCGCCGACACTGGTCTGCCACAATATTTCACAATCGATCTTATCGAGCCGTTGGTGAGCGATCTTGTCCCGTAATCTAATGGGCTGGGCTAGTGGAAGCTGACCCTGCGGTATACCCGACAGTCGGGCATAGTGCTTAAGAGAGCTGCCTATGCTCATCCAGCACAGAGCTAGCGCTCGCTGACGGTCCTCGTTGGCCTCGAAGGCGCCGCGGCCATCCTTAACGATGCGGGCCACCTCATCGAGACCATGCAGTGCCGCAGATAGCTCGGCGGCCAGATCTTCCTGTGGTTTCACGTGGACGGGACTGACGGGATTGAGAGTCGACCACGCGGATGCGCCCCAGCGGCGCCACTCGGCGTCGCAACGATGTGGCGCCTGAGCAGCGCTTCCGCTTCGAGCTCAAACTGCGCCACGTCGAAGTACGTATGACCCTCCTCGACAGTAACGATGAGCTCACCCGGATCTTCACCGAGCCGCATATCACGCAGACCGTGCCGCGAAGCCAACTCCTCTAGCAGTCCCGCGCTCCGACGCAAAAGTTCTTCGTCAGCTTTGGGTAGGAACATACCTCTATAGTAATCGCTGCTCATCGAGATTCTCAAAGATTCAGGACCATGCTTACTGCGCATTGCCATAAAGCTGGGCGAGGTCGATGAGGAGCACGTCACGGCGTTGAGTGGCTTCCCGCACGAGATCGTTGCCGAAGCCGCTATGAGCGAACAGCGCTATGCGGGCGTCCGCGGCATGGACGCCCCGAGCGATCAACAGAGCTCGGATGTGCTCGAGACGGCGTAGGTCACGTACGGTACGCGGCTGGTCGGCAGATTTGGCCTCGCCGAGCAGGGCCACTCGCGCGTTTTCAGTTCGTGTCGTTTCACCGTCGGCTAGCGCGACTACGTCAAGCTCATGCTGAGTCTTTCCGCTTGGATCGTTAACGACGGTCGGGCCCACTGGTCCAATGGGTTCGTCCAGTACTTCCGATGAGGCAAAGGTCGCCGTCCACGTTCGCGCCAAATACTCGAAATGCGGACCGAGGATTTGAGCGGAGAAAGTAGCTTTGGATGCTTCCCATGCTTGCTGAGCTCGTCGTTCTTCGAAGGCGGCGAGTCGTGGAGTAGTGACGAGCTGGTGGAAACGCACAATAGGATCGGCAATGGTGAGCACAGTCCGGCGTTGCCGCATGACGTCCTCAATCCGATGAACGAACCCTGCCGTCCGCAATACCGTAAGGGGATGGGCCAACGACCGGTCGGCACGTCCTAGAGCCGCGCCGATCTTGCTCGCGGTAGTCGCGCCATTGCTGATCGCGGCCAGAATCGAATGGTAAAGAGCTCGATCGGTAACCCGCGGGTCCTCACGTAGCAGATAGTCCGCCTCAGTGAATAACGCATGCGATGGGTTGAGCACATGGCCGGCCAGCCAGCGGCCAAAGTCAGCCACTCGCTGGGGCAGGGGTATTTCGATGAGGTCTCGATATCCGGGAGTGCCACCGAGAACGGCATGAACCCGAAAGGCCAACTTCGGATCGGTGATACCCCAAAAGGTGGCGGTTTGCCGATAATCGAAAGACCGAAAGCACAGATCAAGGACGGCACGACCTCGGAGCGCCTTCGTCCCGCTGAGCAGCTCTGTCATGATCGACAATGCCGAACCACACACCATGACCCGCAATGGCCGCTCAGCTGGGCTATTGTTGAGTTCGTCGTAAAGATTTTGCAGGATCGAAGGCAGCTCAGGACTATGCGCGATCAAGTAGGGCAGCTCGTCGAGGACGAGCAAGGCAGGTGAAGCAGCCTCGGTCCGGATTAATGCGTCAAAGGTGGTCCGCAGCGCCTGCTCCCAAGAAGCAAACCGCAGACTTCCCTCGGGTAGGCTGATGTGGTTGGCTAGCGTGTCAGCGAAGCGTTGTAGCGCGGGTGTTCGCCCTTGCTCAAGAGCCATCATGTATAGCCCGCCCGTAGTCTCACACAGCCGACGCAGCAGGAAGCTCTTTCCTTGCCGTCGCCGCCCGTACACCACTCCGATTCCTAGCCCAGGTGTGGTGGAAGACGCGAACGCGCAAAGATCAGCCCATTCAGGGTCGCGGTCAAACAACGGCTCTGGTTTCATAGACCATCCTCTGCTCAACCTAGTCTAACTCAACCTAGTCTAACTCAACCTAGTCTAACTCAACCTAGTCTAACTCAACCTAGTCTAACTCAACCTAGTCTAACTCAACCTAGTCTAACTCAACCTAGTCTAACTCAACCTAGGTTAATGAGCCCTAAGATTAGCGTCCGCTCACTGCCATAGGTTCACCGGACCCGCGAACAGGGCAGTATGAACGAATACGCGGCGAGATTGTGGAAGCCTTTTCAGGCCATACCGTCTAGGCAACAAGCGGTGGGGTGATCACCGGGGTAGTCTGAGTGAATGTTGTTGCTTGCTTTGGACACCGCTACTCCTGCCGTCACGGTTGCTCTGGCTGACGGGGACCAGGTGCTCGCCTGTTCAACCGTGGTAGATGCCCGCCGGCATGGAGAGCTGTCAGCGCCAGGCATCGCCCGAGTGCTGGTGGGCAAGGAGGCGGACCTGCTCGCCCTGCAGGCGGGTCACCGTGGCGAGGAACGAGTCCTCGGGGGCGAGCCGGAC